>Ga0302325_10001359_pt1 | contig 62433 bp, 56 predicted proteins | sample Palsa_T0_2_FD_201948 | JGI IMG/M metagenome (GOLD analysis project Ga0302325, IMG submission 201948) | Peat permafrost microbial communities from Stordalen Mire near Abisko, Sweden - Palsa_T0_2 | ecosystem: Environmental > Terrestrial > Soil > Palsa > Peat permafrost | place: Sweden: Abisko...
CTCCTAAACCACTGTCTTTACCCTCGGAGGTCTGGATCAACAAGCCGCTTCCACCCGACCCAAAGACAAAGGAAGATAGTCACTAAATATCTATGCTGGGTGTCTCAAAGTGCTTGACACGCGCCGGGCGGTGCGGGGTTAAGACGGACCGGCAGGCGCTATCCCGTCGATCCTCTGCAATTCCTCCGCTGTAAACTTCAGATTGTTCAGCGCCCCCACGCATTGCTCGATCTGCTCCACCCGGCTGGCGCCCACCAGCGCGCTCGACATCACGTTGTGCCGCAGCACCCAAGCGAGCGCCATCTGCGCGAGCGTCTGGCCGCGTTGCCCGGCGATCTCGTTGAGCGCGCGCACCTGCGCCAGGCGGGCCTCGCTCACGTACGTCTTCTTCAGAAAGGTGCCGGGCTTCGAGGCGCGCGAGCCGTCGGGAATGCCCTCGACATAGCGGTCCGTCAGCAGCCCTTGCGCCAGCGGGGAAAATGCGATGCCGCCGATTCCTTCGGCCGCCAGCCGTTCGAAAAGGCCTTGTTCAGCCGTGCGCACGAACATCGAATACTTCATCTGATGAATCAGGCAGGGCGTGCCAAGTTGCCGCAGGATTGCCACCGCGCGCGCGGTCTGTTCGGGATTGTAGTTCGAGATGCCAGCATAGAGCGCCTTACCGGCGCGCACGGCGCTATCGAGCGCGGACATGGTTTCCTCCACCGGCGTGTCCGGATCGGGGCGGTGCGAATAGAAGATATCGACATAGTCGAGACCCATCCGCCGCAGGCTTTGGTCGAGACTGGCGAGCAGATATTTGCGCGAACCCCATTCGCCATAGGGACCGGGCCACATCAGGTAGCCCGCCTTGGTGGATATGATCAGTTCATCGCGCCAAGCGCCCAGATCGGCCTGGAGCGCGCGGCCGAAATTCTCCTCGGCCGAACCCGGCGGCGGCCCATAGTTGTTGGCCAAATCGAAATGCGTGATGCCAAGATCGAAGGCGCGGCAGAGCATGGCGCGCATGTTCTCGAAGGCATCCACGCCGCCGAAGTTGTGCCAGAGACCCAGCGAGATGGCCGGGAGGCGCAGGCCGCTCGCGCCGCAGCGGCGATAGAGCATCTTGTCGTAGCGTTGGGCGTCGGGAAGGAACACGGGGTCTCCTCAGTACTACTGTACAAGGCTTCAAAGACAGAAGTCAGGAGACAGAAGTCAGGAGTCAGAATAACGCGATGCTATCCTGGTGCACGTGCCGCGTGCCTTCCTGATCGATACCGATACCGCCTCCGACGACGCCGTCGCCTTGATTATGGCGCTACGCGCGCCCGATGTGGAGGTGCGCGCCATCACCATTGTGGCGGGGAACGTGCCGGTCGCGCAGGCGGCCCGCAACGCGCTGTACACCGCCGAACTGTGCGGCTCCGGCGTGCCGGTGTATCCCGGCGCGCAGCATCCGCTGCTGCGCGAATACATGCACGCCGAATGGTTCCACGGCAAAGACGGCCTGGGCGACCACAACTATCCGGCTCCCCGGCGCGCGTCCGAGACCACGCACGCGGTGGACGCCATCGTCGAAACCATTCGCGCCCATCCGGGCATCACGCTGGTCACGCTCGGTCCGCTGACTAACGTGGCGCTGGCGCTGGCCCGTGCGCCGGAAATCGCCGCGAACGTCGGCCGCGCAGTGGTGATGGGGGGCGCGCCCTGCTGCGAGGGCAACGTCACACCCGCCGCCGAGTACAACATCTGGGTGGATCCGGAAGCCGCCCGCATAGTGGCTCGTTCCGGCTTGCCCATCGAGCTTGTGGGCTGGCATCTGTGCCGCGGCGCGGCGGTGCTGGATTCCGCCGACATCGATCATGTGCTGAGTATCGGCACGCCGTTGGCCCGTTTCGCCATCGAATGCAACAGCACCGCCATGGCGGCCTATCGCGTGCAGACCGGCGAAACCGGCATCTCGCTGCCCGATCCGGTGGCCATGTCGATCGCGCTCGATCCCACGATATGCACTTCCGCCAGCGCACACTACCTGGAGATCGAAACCGCCAGCGACCTGACTCGCGGCATGACCGTGGTGGACCGCCTGGACATCGCCCGAAACAACCGCAATCGCGCCATTTGGAAGCAGGCGCTGGGTGGTGGCGGGAAAGCGCGGGTCTGTTGGGCGATCGACGTGCCGCGCTGGAAGCAGGCGCTCTACGCGTCGTTACGAGGATAGACACGCCGATAGAGCCAGCGCCACGGTGGTTTCGCCGCGCACACCGGCGCTCTCTTCCAACTCGCGCAGCAACACCGGCTCGAGCTCCTGAGGATCGAAGTCCACTTCGCACGCGGCGATTTCGGCGTCGCTCGCGCCATCGAAGCACAGCTCGCACACTCCCAGATCGCCGGATTCGCAGCGCACTGGAGGGCCAAACGTGCGGCAGGTGATAGGCCGCGCCGCATACATGTCGCAAGTCTGGGTTTCGGGATCGAGCGCGGCGCAGGGGTCGTCGTCGGCCATTGGCGCCTGGCGGGCGATAGCCTCCCGCGTCCGCCGGCGCACGCGCGCAGCCCGCTGCGGATCGCGCGCTTCCAATTCGGCCAGTCCGCGCCGCAGCCGGGCCGCGTCGAGCTGTGTGATGGGGAATTCGCCCAAACAACACTGCGCGCAGCCCGGACGGCACAGCAGCCACGGCCCGCTCTTGCGCGCCGCCTCGGCCAGCGCGGCGTCTATGATCTGGACCAAGGTGTGGTCGCTCGGCATGGAAGCAAGCCACACAGTAGCATGCAGGCTGCCTGCCTATTCGCCGCGGATGGCGGCCAGCGGATCGATACGGGCGGCACGGCGCGCCGGCACAAGAGTCGCCACCGCGGCGACGATGGCAAGCGTGATAACCGCGCCGGCCAGCGTCAACGAGTCCATGGCGTTCACGCCAAACAATAGCGAACGCAAGACGCGGTCGGCCATCCAGGTCAACAGGAGTCCGGCCGCCGCGCCGATCGCCAGCAAGCGAGCTACGCCCGCCACCAGTTGTCCCACGATCTGGCGGGGCTCCGCGCCCAGCGTCATGCGCACGCCGATTTCCCGCGTGCGCGCCGTCACCACCAGGGTCACCAGGCTGTACAGGCCAACCGACGCCAGCAGCATCGCGGCCAGCGCGAACACGGTCACCACGCGGCTCTTCAAGCGCGGCTCGTCCAGCGATTGGTTCAGAACTTCGGGCACGGTCTTCAACCCGAAAACCGCGCGCGCGGGATCGATCCGATGCGCAATCGGACGGATGGCCTGTTCCAGCGCGCCGGGACTTCCTTGCGCCCGCACCACATATTCAGGATCGGGCCAGCCGCCGGGCGAGATACAAACGTAGAGATAAGGCCCCGGCGCCACATTCAAAGCATCCTCGCGCAGGTCGCCGGCCACGCCGACGATCTCCATGGCCTGCGCGCCGGGGGTGACCAGATCCTGCAGGAATTGGATATGCTGCCCGACCAGGTTTCGTCCCTTGGCGAACAACTCCACGAACCGCCGGTTCACCAGGGCCTTGGGCGGCGGCGCCGCAAGCGTACGCAGATCCGGGCAATCCGTCCCGGCGAGGATGGGCGCGCCCATCGCCTGCAGATAGCCTTTGCTGATGCTGCGCTCGCCGGTGGTGATTTTACCCGTCTCCTCGGTGCTGGCCGTCTCTACGATCGCGACCTGAAAACGCAGCGTTGCCCCGGATGCCGGCAGGAAGTTGGCGAAGCCCGCGGCCTCCACGCCGGGAGTGCGCTCAAGCTGGTCCAGCAGCGCCTCCTGCATTTGCCCGATGCGGGTGCGATCTTCGCCCCATCCCGCGCCCATGTGAAACGTAACCGTCCGGCTGGGATCGAAGCCCAGATCCACGTGCGCGAGATTGTAATAGCTGCGTAGCATGAGTCCCGCGGTTGCCAGCAGGAGCACGGTCAGGGCCACCTGCGCCGTGACCAGCCCGCGCTGCCATTGGTGGCGGCTGCCCGATCCGCCGCGTCCGGCCTGCGCCAGGATGGCGGACAGATTCGCGCGGGTGGCCTGCAGCGCCGGCAAAAAGCCGCACAGCGCGGCTGCGCCGACGCCCGCCAGCGCCGCGAACGCCAACGCGCGCCAGCCCAATTGGAATCCACCGGGCGCTGGCAACGAGGTGAATACTCTTCCCGCCGCCTCGACCAGCCAGGCCGCTACCGCACAGCCCAGCGCGACTCCCACGGCGGCGATCAGCAGGATCTCGCGCATCACGGCTGCCAGGATCTGCGTCCGCGTAGCGCCGATGGAGCTGCGGATGGCCATCTCCCGCTCACGCTGCTGGAGCTGCGTCAGCATTAACCCGGCGATGTTGGTCACGGCGATGAGCAGCAACATGGCCACCGCGCCGAAGACAAACAGCAGGGTCTTGCGGTACTCGCCGACGCGCGCCTCTTTCAGGCTGCGCACGACGGCGGACCAGCCCTTGTCGGTTTGCGGAAACTGTTCGCCGAGTTGACGCTGCACGCGCGCCAGGTCGTCGTGCGCTTGCGCGATACTGACGCCGGGCTTCATGCGGCCCACGCCGGAGTAGAATCGGGCTTCGCGAATGCGCATCAGGAAAGGCGGAGTTTGGGCGGGACTCCAGACGTCGATGTCGGCGGTCTGGAAATCCTTCGGCATCACCCCGACGATCGTATAACCCTTACCCTGAACGATCAGCCGCCGGCCGATAGCGGCTGGCGATTGATGGTAGCGCCGGGTCCAGAGAGCGTAGCCGATCACGGCCGCAGTGGGTCCGCCGGCCACATCTTCGTCGGGCGTGAACGTGCGGCCATACAGGGGCTTGGTTCCCAAGACGCGGAAGTAGCCGGGCGACACGATCCGTCCCGCCAGCCGCTCGGGCTCGTCGCCGCTGGTGTCGGTAACATTTTCGGCGTAGCTGGCGGCAATCCCCTCGAAGGTGTGATTCATGCGGTTCCAGTCCGCCAGGCGCGCGGGCGCGATCAGGCTTTCCGGCGCGCTCTTGGAGGGGCTGGCTTCCAGCACCGTTACCAGGCGCTCGGAGTCGGGAAAAGGAAGGGGTTTCAGCAGGCCAGCGTCCACCACCGAAAAGACCGCCGTATTGGCCCCGATGCCGAGTGCCAGAACGGCCACGACGGCCGCCACGAATACCTTGCGGCGGGTGAGCGAACGCAGTGCCAGCTTCCAGTGTTTCATGTACTTGAGACGCGGCGATTGGGGGGTTGGTTAGGCGGCGCGCCGGGGGGCGGCGCTCGGCCGCCGTGGATGGTGGATGGTGGCTGGTGGCTGGTGGATGGTGGGTGTGTCGGGCGTTGCTCGACAAATGTTGTCAGATATGACAACGTGAGCCTTGCAACCGGCAAGCCGGATGTTGCACAACTCGCCGAGGACATTTGGTTCGTCCGTGCATTTCAGAAGAAATCGACACAAGGGATCCGGGACGAAACGCGGACTTCGAATAAAGGACCGCTTGAAGAGGCTCAAGGAGATGTTGCGATGAAAAGCGAAAAGCTGGAAGTGGTGCGCGGAAGCGGAAATGTCTTCCGCGACCTAGGACACAAAAACGCGGATGGCGAGCAGCTCAAGGCGATCCTCGCGGCCGATATTATTAAGGCGCTGGATCGCGAAGGTCTGAGCGTGCGGGCCGCACATGAGCGCACGGGTGTCGCGGCAGCCGACTTCTCGCGCATTCGCAACGCGGACCTTGGGCGGTTCACCATCGATCGCCTCATGTCGATCCTCAACCGGCTTGGGTCGCGCGTGGAGGTGCAGGTCACCGTGCGGCGCACTGAAGGGGCGGGACGGGGCCATCAATCCCGTCCCGCTGCGACTCCTATCCGCCTTCCAGGCCGGTGATGCGGTGTTCGTGAATCTCCGCAACGTGGACGAGTCGCGCGACGCCCTCCATGATTTGGCCGAGGCGCTTGTCGCGCTCTTTGTTTTCCGCGGCTGTCTGCCGGTTCTCCGCTGCCAGCAACTCGACGGTCTGGGTCAGCGCTTCATGCCGTTCCTTCAATTGTTCGAAGGTCATATATAACATTATGGCACTTAGCCGGGAAAGGTCCGGGGGCCTGTGCTACGGGTCCGGGAAGTCTTCTTCTCGAAATTCAGGTCCGCTCCGCGCCGACCCCATGGTCCGCAACTCGACGCGGCGGATCTTGCCCGAAATGGTCTTCGGCAAATCCGAGAATTCCAGGCGGCGAATGCGCTTATACGGCGCTACGTTCCGGCGCACGAATTGAAAGATGCCGCGCGCCAGATCCGCCCCCGCGGCGTAGCCGGGCGCCAACAGCACAAACGCTTTCGGGACGGCGTGGCGCATCGGATCGGGATATGCCACTACGGCAGCCTCGGCTACCGCGGGGTGCCGCACCAATACGTTTTCGAGTTCGAACGGGCTGATGCGATAGTCGGAGGACTTGAACACGTCATCCACACGCCCGATGTAAGTGATGTAACCGTCTTCGTCGCGGGACGCCAGATCGCCGGTGTGATAGTAACGCTTCTGGGGAGCGGGGCCTGGAGGCCCCTCGCAGGCCTGGAGGCCCGCCCCACCGTAGCCGAGCATCAGTCCCAGAGGCGGCGGGGAAAGGTCCAGGCAGATCTCGCTATCCAGTAGCTCCACGCGATAACCGGGGAGCGGACGGCCCATGGAACCGGGCTTCACCACCTGGCCCGGCGAGTTGCCGGCGACCGCGGTGGTCTCGGTCTGGCCGAAGCCGTCGCGAATCGTGACGCCCCAGGCAGCCTGCACGCGCTCGATCACTTCGGGATTCAAAGGCTCGCCGGCGGAAACCGCCTCGCGCAAGTTCACCGGATAATCCGCAAGCTTCTCCTGCACCAGCATGCGCCAAACGGTGGGCGGCGCGCACAGCGTGGTAATGGGCATGCGGGCCAGCATGGAGAGCACGGCCTTGGCATTGAAGCGCGCATAGTTGTAGGCGAACACGGTGGCCCCGGCGTTCCAGGGCGCGAACCAACAGCTCCAGGCATGCTTCGCCCAGCCTGGAGAACTGATGTTCCAATGCACGTCGCCCGGCTTTAGGCCGATCCAATACATGGTCGACAAGTGACCCACCGGATAGCTCTGGTGCGAGTGGTGTACCAGCTTCGGTTTGGCCGTGGTGCCCGAGGTGAAGTAGAGCAACAGCGGGTCGGTGGCGCGCGTGACGCCCTCCGGAGTGAACGCGCCGCTTTGGCGATATGCGGCTTCGAGCGAGTGCCAGCCCGCGGCCGTCCCACCGGCGCAAATGCGCGTATATTCGCCGGCAAGGGCCGCAAACTTGCCGGTGTGCGCTGCGCCTACGATCACGTGGCGCACCGCGCCGCGATCTAGACGGTCTTCGAGATCTTCGGGGGCGAGCAGGGTGGCGGCGGGAATCACCACTGCGCCCAGCTTGCATGCCGCCAGCAGCGTTTCCCACAGCGGCACTTCGTTGCCCAGCATGAGCAGCATGCGGTCGCCGCGGCGCACACCCAGTTCCCGCAGGAATTGGGCAACTTGATTCGAGCGCTGCGACGTCTCCGCGAAGCTGAGCTTGCATTCCGCGCCGGATTCGTCCACTACCCACAGCGCGGGGTTGGTATTGCCCGCGGCCATTACGTCGAAGTAGTCCAGCGCCCAGTTGAACTCGTCGAGTTGCGGCCACTGGAAGTGCCGGTAAGCAAAGTCGTATTCGGTGCGATGACGGAGCAGGAAATCGCGCGCTTTCAGGAATTCCGCAGAGCCGGCCATCGGGTTCGACGTTACCACAGCTATGGTATCTTGCGTGCGGGGGGGGCGTGCTATTGTTGATAGCCGAAGGGAGACTCCATGAAGAAAATCGCAAAGGCCTTTGTCCCGTCAACTCTAGCTTTCGGATTGGTGGCCCCGCTACTGGCTCAGGTCAGCCTGCCGGTGAGCGCGACTATGGATATTTACCGCGCCGGCGGATACAACGACGGCAGCGATGGGATTGCCCCCGTGGTTTACAGCTTTACCGCGCGACCGTTTCAGACTTTGACGTTTTCGAGTGTCGCCGGAACTTGGACCTGCAATGCGAGTGTTCCGGAATATGGCGCCGACGGCACGTCTACTGGCTGTTTTCACTCCGTTGGGCAGTACGTCGACGACGCGGGGGGGCCGATCTCGGGCTACGGTTCGGTCGACTTCACAGGCGCGATGGTGGGCGTGTTTTTGGAGGACGCTTTGCCTTCGTCGGCGCCGTCGCCGTTGCTTTTTTACGTCAGCGACAACTCTCACGGAGGAATTCAGACGGGCTTCAAGGCTTTGAGTCCGAAGATTGGCCAGGTTTTTTTCATTGGCGATGGATTGACAGGCACCGGTAGCGGCAGCATTCAGGTGTTTGGAGTTCCTCCCACCGCAACACATCTTTACCTTGGTTACGTCGACTCATGTAACGACGATACGACGCCAAGTTGCTATTCCGACAATGTGGGATCGCTCAGCGCAGTCTTTCAAATCGAAGACCATGAGTTGAACTGGGTCAGCCCGTCGTTATCGCAATCTCCTCCTCCCCGCTGCTGTATGGCGATGGCCTATGATTACGCGACGCGCTCAACGCTGATGTTTGGTGGTGAAGCTCATCCCGCGACGTTTGGCGATACCTGGAGCTTGCAGCGGGAGTGGTCGCAGTTGTCCCCTGCTGTTTCTCCATCCCCTCGCATTGGTCCCGCAATGGTCTGGGATGGCGCCGCAGGCAACATAGTCCTTTTTGGAGGGGACAACAGCAGTGGAGCCTATCTCGACGACACTTGGACTTGGGATGGAACCACCTGGACCCAGCAGTTTCCGGCCGTATCTCCCCCGGCACGCAGCTTCGATACCCAGAGCCTCGCATATGATGGCGCCACTGGCACTGTCGTACTCTTCGGAGGTGTGAACAGCACCGGTGGCCTTGGCGACACTTGGACGTGGGACGGGACAGCCAAAACCTGGACCCAACAGTTTCCGGCAGCCAGCCCTTCCCCGAGGCAGGCCGCGATGGCGTATGACGCAGTGACCCGAACGGTGGTCCTCTTTGGTGGAGTCAACGCCGCCGGCGGCCAGTACACCGATACCTGGACGTGGGATGGAACCACTTGGACTCAGCATTTCCCAGCCACCTCCCCGTCGGCACGAACCGCCGCGGGCATGGCCTATGATGCCAGCCTCGGCGCTGTCGTGCTGTTCGGTGGATATGCCGGGATTTGGGAGGATTCCCTGAACGATACCTGGATCTGGAACGGAATCAACTGGACGAAGATGAATCCGGCAACTGTACCTCCTAACCGCTACTGGGCGGGAATGACCTATGATCCGCTTGCTCAGGGCGTGGTGATGTTCGGGGGATACAGCTCGGGGCCGGCGCGCAACGACACTTGGTTCTACGGTCTGGTCCCCGCGAACGGCGCAAACGAAAAGTAGGTGCCGTGCGTCCCGATGAGTCGGGACGCGGCACGCAGGGTGCGTGCGCCACGTCCGCACTGTGATACAGTCGGGCCTTGCCATGAGACCGAACGCCTATCTGGTCAAAGGCTCGATCGTGGCTGCTTTGGGCGGCCTACTATTCGGATTCGATACCGCAGTGATCGCGGGCACTACCCGCGCGCTGACGGAGACCTACCATCTTACGCCTGAGTCGCTGGGGCGGACCGTTGCCGCGGCGCTGGTTGGAACGATTTTCGGCGCCATGTTCGCCGGCATCCCGGGCGACCGGTACGGGCGGCGCGACAGCCTCCGCGGGATGGCGGTCTTGTATCTGATCTCCGCCCTGGGATGCGCATTCGCCTGGGACTGGTATTCGCTCATCTTCTTCCGCTTCATCGGCGGCCTCGGCATCGGCGGATCCTCCGTGCTGGGTCCGATGTACATCGCCGAGATTGCCCCGGCGAAATGGCGCGGCCGCCTGGTGGGCCTCTTCCAGTTCAACATCGTCTTCGGGATTCTGTTGGCCTATTTCTCCAATTACATGATCGGCCTGGTGGGATTTGGGGACGCCGAGTGGCGCTGGAAGCTGGGCGTTTCGGCCATCCCGGCGGCGCTGTTCCTATTGATGCTCTTCGGCATTCCGCGCAGCCCGCGCTGGCTGGTGCAGAAGCGTCGTGTAGAAGAAGCCAGGGAGGTCTTACGACTCACCGGCGAGCCGAATTACGAAGAAGAATTGCAGGACATCGTCACCTCTATCGACGCCGAACACGGCCATGGCGAAGAGAAACTGTTCACCCGCAAGTATGCCTTTCCGATCTTTCTGGCGGTGTCCATCGCCATGTTCAACCAGCTTTCCGGCATCAACGCGGTGCTTTACTATCTGAACGACATTTTCACGCGCGCCGGCTTCAGCAAGATCTCCGGCGACCGGCAGGCGGTAGCCATCGGGGCCACCAACCTGCTCTTCACCATGCTGGCCATGTCCGTAATCGACCGCATCGGCCGCAAGACCTTGCTGCTGATCGGTTCGGTGGGGCTGACGGCGACCCTGGCGGGCGTCGCGACCGTTTTTGCCATGCACCGGCACGAAGATCTGCTGGTCTGGCTGTTGGTGGGATTCATCGCGTCTTTCGCGTTCTCGCAGGGCGCCGTGATCTGGGTCTATCTCAGCGAAGTCTTCCCCAACCGCGTGCGCGCCAAGGGCCAAAGCTTGGGCAGCCTGACGCATTGGTTCATGAATGCGATGATCGCCTGGAATTTCCCGAGGGTGGCGGCGGCTTCCAACTCCGCGCCCTTTGTGTTCTTCGCCGCCATGATGGCGCTGCAATTCTTCGTGGTATGGTTCTGGTATCCCGAGACCAAGGGAGTTACCCTGGAACAGATGCAGAAAAAAATGGGGATCGCCTGATGATGAAGATATTGCTTGGTTTCGTGCTCGGTCTGGTGGTGGTGCTATTGGGCGCGCTTTTGTACTTTGGCTTGGGTCTGGCGCCGGTGGCGACGTCCGCTGCTCCCATGCCGTTCGAGCGGCTTCTGGCGGGAATGGCGCTGAATGCGCGGATAAAGAAAGAGGCGCCGTCAAAGGCGCCGCTTCCGGCGGACGAAGCCAACCTGCTGGCCGGCGCGCGGATTTATCGGGAGCAATGCGGGGTTTGCCACGGACTGAGCGGTCAGCCTGAAACACCCATCGCCAAGGGCATGTATCCGCATCCGCCGCAACTCTTCACGGGCCACGGTGTGACCGACGATCCGCCCGGCGAGACGTATTGGAAGGCCGCCAATGGCATTCGCTTGACAGGCATGCCCGGCTTTATGGGATCGCTGAGCGACACGCAACTTTGGCAGGTCAGCCTGATGCTGGCCAACGCGGATAAGTTGCCGGCGGCTGCGAAGGCTGCGGTGAGCGAGCCGCTTAAGTAGCAGCGCTTGATTCAGGGCTCGTAGCGGCCTGTCTTGAAGTCTTTTGTGCTCTGGGCTATGGCTTTGGTGAACAACGTTCGATCTTCTTCGGCAAGGGTGCCGGTATTGCCTTTGAGCCGGGCTGCACGCCTCGGACGGGCGTTCACGCTTCGTTTTTGGGGAACTGTTTTCTTCATAAAGAGATTGGTGGTTTTGGATGGCGAATGATCTCCGAGGAAGGTGTCCGGAAGAGTGCGGACGCGTCACGCTGAGAGCGTGCGCTACATTGGTAGAGTGCGATTCCTTCCGGCGATTTTCGTTTTGTCGGCGCTCGCGCTGGGCGACGTGCGCAACTGCACTTGCGATCTCGCCAGCGCCGAAAGCATGGCCAAGCGCGAGTGCGGGCTGTGCCGCGAAGCCGAGAAGCAGCCGCAAGATACGCTGGTTTTCTTCTTGCAAGACATTAATCCGAATAAACCGCATCGCTGGCTGGCGCTGCCCAGAATCCATATCCACACGCTCGCCGATCTGACGCCCGCGCAGCGTCTGGCGCTGTGGACCGCCGCCATCGCCAAAGCCCAGGAGACTTGGGGCGACCAGTGGGGATTGGCCTATAACGCCGATATCCGGCGCACGCAATGCCATGTCCACATACACATCGGCAAGCTGCTGGAGGGCGTCGAAACGAAAGACTTCGTGCTGGCCGATGGCCCGGCCGATATTCCCGTTCCGCGGGATGGCGGCGGCATCTGGGTTCATCCGGCCGGCGGGAAGCTGCACGTCCACTTGGGTGAAAACGCCCCCGAAACGCTGCTCATGAGGTAATCATCATGCCGGAAACGCTGCTCGAAATCGCGAAGCTGCCGACGGCGGAAAATTCCGTCATCCATTTGCATGCTTCCGACAACGTGGCCATTGCGCGCGTGCCGCTATCGGCCGGGAGCGAGCTGAAAGTGGATGGCCAAACGCTGATCGCGCGCGAACCGATTCCGGCCGGCCACAAAATCGCGTTGGCCGTCATTCCGCGCGGCGAGGTCGCGCGGCGATATGGCCAAGTCATCGGCCGCGCCCGGCAAACCATCGAACCCGGACATCACGTGCACACGCACAACCTGGCGTTCGAGGAACTGCATTTCGACTACGATTTCCCGACCGGCGAAACTCCGCTGCCCGTGCGCCGGACTTTCCCCACTTTTCTGGGCTATCCACGCGAGGATGGCGCGGTGGGCACGCGCAACTATATCGCGGTGGTGGCGGCCAGCAACTGCGCCGCGCACACCGCCGAACTGATCGCGCACAGCTTCGACGGCGAATCGTTGCCGGCCAACGTGGATGGCGTGGTGGCGTTCCCGCACGGCGAAGGTTGCGGCCACACCATCGGCCCGGACACCGAGCAGCTTCGCCGCACCCTGGCCGGGGTATTGGCGCACCCCAACGTTTCGGCGGCGGTGATTCTGGGCTTGGGCTGCGAGGTGAATCAGATCGAGCATTATCTGGGCCCCAATGCTCCGCGCGCCAGCCGGCTGGTGGGGATGACCCTGCAATCGAGCGGCGGCACGCGCGGCGCAGTGGCGGCGGCGCGCGCCGAGATCGCCCGCCTAATGGGATCTTGCGCCGCCGAACGGCGCGTGGAAATGCCGGCTTCCCGTATCGTGCTGGGGCTGAATTGTGGCGGCTCGGATTCGTTTTCGGGCATCACCGCGAACCCGGCGCTGGGCGTTTGCTCGGATATGCTGGCCGCCATCGGAGCCAGTGCGGTGCTGGCGGAGACCACCGAAATCTTCGGTGCCGAGCACCTGCTGGTACGCCGCGCACGCAATCGGCAAGTGGCTGAAAAACTATTGAGTTTCATTCAAGGCTACAAGCAATACTTGAATCGCTTTGCGGGCAGCTTCGACGACAATCCGTCGCCCGGCAACAAGGAAGGGGGGCTGACCAACATCCTCGAAAAATCGCTGGGCGCGGTGGCCAAGGCGGGCACCTCGCCGCTGACCGACGCGGTGGACTACGCCGAGCCGGTGCGCACTCCCGGCTTCGTCTTCATGAACACTCCGGGCTACGATCCGGTCTCGCTCACCGGTCTGGCGGCGGGCGGCTGCAATCTGATCGCCTTCACCACCGGACGTGGCAGCGCGATCGGATTCCCTTCCGTGCCGGTGCTCAAGATCTCGAGCAACAGCCACACCTACCGGCGCATGCAGGACAATATGGACATCAACGCCGGCGCCATCGCCGACGGCGAGAAGAGCGTCCAGGAGGTGGGGCGCGAGATCTTCGAGATGCTATTGCGGGTGGCTTCCGGGGAGAAGACCTGCGCGGAGCGGCTGGGGCATCACGAATTTGTGCCGTGGCGGATCGGTCCGGTATTGTAGGACAGGCCTCCTGGCCTGTCCATTACGGGGCGTGGCACTTCCCGTGCGCGCCCGCCAGGAATATGGATTGAATCTCCTTCTCGGTCAACGCCCGCCGGTAGAAAGTCAGCTCGTCGATATCGCCCTGGAAGTAGATGTCCTCGCGATCCACATACCCGTTGGCGTGATGCCGGCCGAGCCACAGCGGTTGGGGAACGTCCAGGTCCGTCAGGGCGGCCTCCCCCGGGTTATTCCTCTGGAACACTCCATCCACAAAGATAGCAGCCGGCTGTGGGGGCAGCCGCCTCACCACGCCCGCCACATGGTGCCAGCGCCCATCGGCGATGCTGGCTTGGGCAAAGGGACCGCGCCCCCTGCTCCCGTCCGCGAGTTGTAGAGCCGGCTGACCCTTATAAATAAAGATCAGATAGCCGAGCGGCTGACGTCCGCGCTTGTCCACGATACTGGGCGTCCCGACGGACTGATTTGTGCGGATCCACAACTCGATGGTGAAGTCGTCTTCGCCCACGTTTAGGCCCGGCGTGTTGGCGGGGACTTCGAAGTATTGGTCGACGCCGTTGAAGCGGAGCGCGGAGCCCACTAAGCCTGGAACGCGCTGGGGCCGGTGCTCGCCCGTCTGGCGAAAGATCGGTTCGTTGAAGGTAAACCAAGCCGAGATGCCGGAAGGCGGGGCAACGCAGCCGGATTGGGCAGGCGCGGGGTAAGGCGTTCCCAGCAGCACGGCGCAGGCGCATCCGCCAAGCATCCGCATAGCTCCCATCTTAGTAGATCAGTGTGAGCTTAATGTAGTCGACTGTGGTATCGTCGCCGATGCGGAAATCGAGAGAGGTCACCTTCTTGGAAAACTGCGCCCGCTGCACATCCAGCAGAAAGTCCCCGGGAACCCCGTTCGTGAGCAACCTTTCGTTTTCGTCCGGCCGGTCGGCCCAAATGAGTATGGAGCCCGAAACGGGCAATGGGGGCTTAAAGGGCGCGACTCCGAAAGCCAGCGAATCGTTTTGATAACCCGATTTTCCCTTGCGCACGTGAACCTCGATGCGACCGCCGCAGAATGTGAGTCGCGGGAGGATGATTGAGGCGAATAGGTCTTGGTCGTCGATCTGCTCGTTAAACTGCTTGTGATGCTTTTGGCCGGCCCAAGGCCCCCAGCCGGCGAAATCCGGATTCACGTAGGGGATCGGATCGGTGGGCAGCGCGAAATTGTCGTCCTGTCCCGACATCAGCGTGACGGTTCGCTCGCAAGGCCCATAGCCGGTATTCGGCAAGCGAGGTTGCAAGCTGAAGAGCGCGGGCAGGTCGTCGCGGGCCTGATCGACATCGCCGCTTTCCACACGCGCGAAGCCGCGGCGGGCCGACACCGCGCGCACCATATCGGCGTCGCCAAGGGCATTGAAATAGGTTTCCGCCAGGATGAATTCCCGCTCGGCCTGCTTCCATTGTCCGTGTTCGGCGGACCATTGGGCGAGGCGCAGGTGCGCGGCCGGATGATTCGGGGACTGGGCCGCGACTTGTTTCCATTCCTCAACCGCCGTGGGACGGCCGAGTTGGTCGTCGATGAACGCCAAGTCGGCCAACACCCGACATCGTTTCCTCTGCGTGCCAGGATCGCGCGCGCCTGCTGCGGCTGTCCATGCATCTCGGCCGCGGCGGCTTGCTCAAACAGACGGTCCGCTTCGGGTTGCAGCGGCTTGCGGCGGGAGGCGGACAACTCCGCTTCGGCCTTGGCGGTGAATCCCAACTCGTGCCAGGCCCACGCGAGATAGGCGTGCGCCACCGGAGGGAGCCGATGTTGAGAGATCGCCCGCTCCAACCGCCGGGCCGCCGCGACCGGTTCTCCAGCCTGCAGATCGTAGACGCCCTGCTGCCAATCCGCTACGGCTTGGCCGCCGGGCTCGGCTGGCCATAGCCAGCGCGCCAACACCAGGACAGCCAGCACGCCTGCTACGACCGCGGCGATGCGCAACATCCGCCGATGCCGCCGCCGAATCAGCTTCCACCACAGCCCCCTGCGCGTGCGCGTTTCCAGATGCGTGAGCACTTGGCGCACGTCCGGAAACCGCCGGCCCGGTTCGGCCGCCATGCACTTGAGGATCGCGGCCGACCAGGTGCGCCGCAGCGACGGCGACAGCGATTCCGGGGCCACCGGTGGTTCGCGCGATTTCTTCACCGCCATGGCCAGAGGCGAGTCTTCGCCGTAAGGCAACTCGCCGGTGAGCATCTCGTAAAGCACCACGCCGAGCGCGTAGATGTCGGCTGCCCGGCTGGCCTTGCCGCCCTGGATCTGCTCCGGCGACATATAGGCGGGAGTGCCGTAGCCAGCCAAGCCGCTGAGCGATGCCGAGAGCAGCGTCTGCCCGCGTCCCGGCGCCAGACGCCGCGCCAGCCCGAAATCGGTGACCACTGCGCGCGGAGAGCCGCCTTCGCGCGGCACGATCATCACGTTGGAGCTCTTGAAATCGCCGTGGATCACGCCGGCCTGGTGGGCCGCCGAGAGCGCCGCGACCATCTGCCGGATCAGCGGCATGGCCTGACGCTCGGTAAGCGCGCCCTCGCGGCGCAGTTTCTCGCTAAGCGTCTCGCCTTCGAGCAATTCCATCGTCAGGAAGACGGCGTTGGGGCCGCGCGCCGCATCCGCCCGGACCAGATCGAAGACGCGACAGACGTTGGGGTGCTGAATCCGGCGCGCGGCCTGCACCTCGCGCTTCAAAAGAGACACCTGGTCGGCGGTGGCCAGTTCGCCGGCGAGCACCTTGATGGCGATGCGCTGCTCAAGCTGCAGATCGTGCGCGCTATAAACCTCGCCCATGCCGCCCACGGCCAGGAATTGTTGGATTTCGTAACGCGCGGCGAGCGTTTGGCCGGGGAAAAAAGCGTGCAGATCGGCTGCCGATTGCACCAATTGGGCTGGTGGCCGCAGGCCGTCCAGCCACTCTTCCGCGCCCGCATCCAGGCGCAGAACGCGCAGAACCTCGCGCTCCACCGCTCGGTCGCCCGCCGCGGCTTGATGCACGTAGGCGGTCCGCTCGTCAATCGGCAGATCGCCGGCCTCCGCGAAGATCTCCTTCACGCGAGGCCAGTCGGATGTCTCCGGGTCGGAGCTGCGCCGTCGCTGCCTTCAATGGCTCCGCGCAGCCAGGCGCGCGCAATCGACCAGTCGCGCTTGACGGTCTTCTCCGAAATTCCCAGGTTTTCCGCCGTCTCTTCCACCGATAGCCCGGCGAAAAAGCGCAGCTCCACGATCTGCGCCTGCCGCGCATCCATTTTGGCCAGGCGGTCGAGAGCGGCATCCAGCGCCACGAATTCCTCCGTACGCTCCGTGGAAATCAATTCAGCTTGGCAGGCATCCAGATCGACGCGCCTCAGGCCATCGCGTTTTTGTGCATGGCGGCCGCGAGCGTAATCGATCAGGATCTGGCGCATGGCATGAGCGGCGATCCGTAGGAAATGCTGGCGGTCCTCCACGCGCAGGGAATGCGCGGCCGAAAGCCGCAGAAAGGCCTCGTTCACCAGCGCGGAAGTTTGCAGGGTGTGGGCGGCCCTTTCGTGACGGAGCAGGGACGACGCCAGGCGGTGCAGCTCATCGTAAACCAAGTCCAGAAACGCCGGCTCGGAGGCGGACGGCGAGCCTTCTTTTTGTTCCCACAGCAGATTCGGCAGACTAGTCATGGTTGCCTTCCCGGTTCACCCGCAAGCCTTTCGTTCGATTAATAGTGGCACAGGTCGAGCTAATGAAACAAGCCGGTTAACGCTCCACAGGTGCTTCGGGCTCGGCTCCCATCACGGTTCGGTACTGCCTGTGCCGCCTGCGATCCAACGCGTCCACCGAGATCCAATAAGACCCCGTTTCCCACGATTCACGCATTTGATAAGTGGGAGGGAGACCTGACGATTTCCTCCACGTCGATTTCAGCTAATGAGGGAGAATGGAATGGCAGAATTTCGCCGATGGATTCCGGCATTCGCCACGCTTGTCCTGGCAACAGGATGGGTAGCCCCGGCGGCCGCGCAGAACGGTCTCGTTTGTACCGCATCCGCGCCCACAGTGACGCCCACGTCCACGCCTCCTCAGCCCACGCTGCGTCAAGAGGGGTTCACCGAGCTGACCGCCGACATCGTGCTGACCTGCGTCGGCGCTCCCGGTGCATCGCCGACGCCAACCGGCACCGTCATCCCACAGGCGGACGTCACGGTATCGCTCAGCGCGCCTGTGACCAGCCGGATTCTTCCCGGCGGAACTTCGTCTTCGCCTTTCACCGAAGCCCTATTGCTGGTTGACGATCCCAGCCCCGGCACACCTTACCCCGCCCTGGGGAATCAGGACCCTTGCCTCTCGCCCCTTAACCCGGTGGCGGCGTGCCAGGTGGTTGGCGACGGCGGCCAGACATTTAACCAACCGGGCAAGTTCAACGTTTTTCAAGGGATCGGGGGCGGGCCAGGATCGTCCTCCGTGACGTTCCTGGGCGTGCCGATAGACCCTCCCGGCCCTACCCTGGTCTCGCGCACGTACCGCATCACCTACGTTCGCATCAACGCAACGGCGGTGGGAGCGGACAATTTCACCCCCGTGTTCGCTTTCGTGTCGACCAGCAACAGCACACTCATGCAGATCAACAACCCGGAGAATTCCGTTGGTTTCGTTTCTTATGGATTGACCACCGGCACGTCGGTTGTAGGCACGCCATTCGCGCAGTGCGTGAGCTCCAGTACGACCCAGGTCGGGACCGTGAGATTTACGGAAAACTTCGCGACCGCTTTCAAGGTCTGGGGATTCACTGGCCAGAACGTGCCGGGGACGGTCTACAACACGGAGAGTGGACTGGAAATGGTGCTTACCGGTACAGCGGGGCCGGCCAACACGGGGACAATGCTGCAAGTGGTGATTAGCGGCATACCGGCAGGCGTCACTATCTGGGTGGACGACTGGGCGCAATCGACGGGCGCGGCCGGTTGCACTTCGCCAGCGTCAAACGCCGGTTGTACGATACTTTCCGATGCCACCTTGGTCTCAGGTACAGAATCCTTACCCAGCGGAGATCCAGGGTCAAACACGCCACAGCAGGCCTTGCCTGGAACCAGCGCGACGTTGGTCTGGGAAGTGACGAACACGAATCCTGCGGCGATGGATTCACTTTCGTTCAACATTTACGCGTCTGTTAATGCCGGCGCTGCCCTGGGAACCACCGCCGCGTTTGAGCACCTTCGACCCGCTACAGCCCTTGGCGACGAGTCCGATGACCGGTCCGATTCCGGAGTTCTCTTCCACGATAAACGTGCCATCATCGGCGACTAATCTGTTCACGGTTTCGCCGTGTGCGTCTATCTCCGGGGAGGTCGCCTTTAGCGGGGCCGGTCCGAGCGGGGTCACGGTGGCGCTCAGCGGGTCGCAGAGCGGCTCCGCCATGACAGATGGCTCGGGGCAGTACAGACTTCTTGTAGCGGCGGGCGGCAATTATACGGTAACGCCGTCGCTGGCCGGGTACATCTTCAGACCGCCGGACTTGAGCTTCGACGACCTGACCGGCAGCCAAAGGGCTAGCTTCGAGGCTCTTCAGGACCAGACGATCACCTTTGGGAGGCCTGGGAATGAGACACTGGGCAGCCCCGCCGTTTATGGTCAGTGCGACCGCATCCTCGGGTCTCCCGGTGAGCTTCGCTTCGTTTAACATGGCCGTCTGCACGGTATCGAGCCCCACTGTGGTGCTGGTCTCCGTGGGCATCTGCACGATTCAAGCGACGCAGACCGGCAACACCAGCTACGCCCCCGCCACACCCCTATACCGGAGCTTCTACGTCACCCCCGCGCCGGCTTTCACGACGCTGCTCAGCTTTGATGGCGCGGACGGCTCAAACCCGGTCGCGGGGCTCGCTCAGGCCGCCAATGGCGACCTCTACGGGACAACGTTTGACGGCGGGGCCAATGCGGGGTATTACGGCTATGGCGCTGGAACGGTCTTCAAAATCACGCCGGGTGGCAGGCTGACGACGCTGTACAGCTTTTGTTCCCAAAGCGGCTGCACGGACGGCGAACTCCCTTACGCGGGGCTGGTTCAGGCCACCAATGGGGACTTCTACGGGACAACCGGGTTTGGCGGGGCCAACGCCGTGCCCTTCAGCAATGACCCTAACGCTGGCACGGTGTTCAGAATCACCCCAGGTGGCGCGCCGACGACGCTTTACAGCTTCTGCGCCAAGGCGAATTGCGCAGATGGTCAGGGCCCCGAAGCGGGGCTAGTCCAGGCCACCAATGGTGACCTCTACGGGACAACCGCGGGTGGCGGGGCCAACGGAGTTGGTGGAACGATCTTCAGAATGACCCCGAATGGCGCGCCGACGACGCTGTACAGCTTTTGCGCCAAGGACAGGTGTACAGACGGCCAATTCGCCGCCTCTGGGCTAGTCCAGGCCGCCAATGGGGACCTCTACGGGACAACCGTGGCTGGCGGGGCCAACGGCAGCAACGGCCTTGGTGGGACGGTCTTCAAAATCGCCCCGAACGGCGGTGCTTTTACGACGCTCTATAGCTTCTGCTCCCAGACCAATTGCACGGACCGCCTGTTCCCCCAGACCGCGCTGGTACAGGCCGCCGATGGAGACCTCTATGGGACAACCGGGGCTGGCGGGGCCAACGGTTGTTGTGGGACGGTCTTCAAAATCGCCCCGAACGGCGATGCTTTTACGACGCTCTATAGCTTCTGCTCCCAGAGCGGGTGCACGGACGGCTCCTCTCCCACGTCGGGGCTCGTCCAGGCCGCCGATGGAGACCTCTACGGGACAACCCAGTATGGCGGGGCCAACGGGAGTGGGACGGTCTTCAGAATCGCCCCGAACGGCAGCGCTTTTGCGACGCTTTACAACTTCTGCTCCCAAGGCGGGTGCACAGACGGCGAGTACCCCTCCGCAGGGCTAGTCCAGGCCACCAACGGCGACTTCTACGGGACAACGGAGAACGGGGGGAACGTTGACGCCAGTTGCCAGGGTGGTAGCTGTGGCACGGTCTTCAGCCTATCTGTGGGTCTGGGCCCGTTCGTAAAGACGCTGCCTACCTCCGGCAGCGTGGGAGCGGCCCTCGATATTCTGGGGACCAATCTGACCGGCGCGATGAGCGTCAGCTTCAACGGCACCGCGGCTACGTTCACCGTCAACCCGTCGGGTTCCGCAATCTCGACCACCGTGCCAGCCGGCGCGACCACCGGCAAGATCCAAGTGGTAACGCCCAGCGGCACGCTTTCGAGCAACGTGAACTTCCAGGTGTTGCCATAGGGGCCCGCGCGGGTTGCGAAACCCTGTGCAACCCTATATGTTTAGGTTTCCTTATGCCCAGCAAAACCCGCATCACCGTAGCGCACGGCGACGGCATCGGTCCCGAAATCATGGCCGCGACCTTGGAAATCCTGGAAGCGGCGGGGGCGGCCATCGAAATCGAGACCATCGAGATCGGTGAAAAGGTCTACCTGCGCGGCAACACCGCGGGTATCGAACCCAGCGCCTGGGAGTCCTTGCGCCGCACCAAGGTATTTCTGAAGGCCCCCATCACCACGCCGCAGGGCGGGGGATTCAAAAGCCTCAACGTGACCGCCCGCAAAACGCTGGGACTCTACGCCAACGTGCGGCCGTGCGTTTCCTATCACCCGTTCATTGACACGCTGCATCCGGGCATGGACCTGGTCATCGTGCGCGAGAACGAAGAGGATTGCTACGCGGGCATCGAGTACCAGCTCAGCCCCGGCGCCATGGAATGCCTGAAGCTGATCACCCGGCCCGGCAGCGAGAAGATCGTGCGCTACGCGTTCGAATACGCGCGCCGCCACAGCCGCAAGAAGGTCACCTGCTTCACCAAAGACAACATCATGAAGATGACCGACGGTCTCTTCCACAAGGTCTTCGACGAAATCGCGGCGGAATTTCCGGACATCCCCAACGAGCACTGGATCGTGGACATCGGCGCGGCTAAGATGGCGGATACCCCGGAAGCATTCGACGTCATCGTGATGCCAAACCTGTATGGCGATATTCTCTCCGACGTAGCCGCGCAGATAGCCGGGTCGGTGGGGATCGCGGGATCCGCGAATATCGGCGATCACTGCGCCATGTTCGAAGCTATTCACGGCTCCGCGCCGCGGCGCGCCAATCAGAACCTGGCCAATCCCTCGGGTCTGCTGCAGGGCGCGGTGCTGATGCTGGTGCACATCAATCAGCCGGAGATCGCGGCGCGCGTACAAAATGCGTGGCTGCGCACCATCGAGGACGGCGTGCATACGTACGACATCTTCACCGAGGGGACCAGCAAGGAGAAGGTGGGCACCAAGGAATTCGCGCGCGCAGTGGTGGCGCGGCTCGGGCAAAAGCCCAACACGCTGAAGCCGGTGAGTTACGGCGCCGCGCCGCCGCAAGCGGAGGCTGCCAGACAGGCCGCCAGCCGGCCTGAACCCAAGGTGGATCTGGTCGGCGTGGATGTCTACGTGAACTGGCCTTCGCTCGACAACGACAAGCTCGCGGCCGTGTTGCAGCAGACCGCCGGCGATGGCCTGACCCTCACCATGATGTCGAACCGCGGCGTGAAGGTATGGCCGGGCGGACATCCGGAGACCTTCTGCACGGATAATTACCGTTGCCGCTTCGCCGCGGCCGGCGTTGCGACGCAGGCGCAGATTATCGGCCTGCTGGGCCGCATCGCGGACACCGGCATGGAGATTGTGAAAACCGAGAATCTGCGCAACTATGATGGAAAGCCCGGCTACACGCTGGCGCAGGGGGAATAGGAACGGATGCCGCAACCGTTGGTAGCAGTGATCATGGGCAGCAAGTCGGATTGGGAAACGATGCGGCATTGCGACGAGACGCTGACGCAATTCGGCGTGCCGCACGAGTGCCGGGTGCTCTCCGCGCATCGCACGCCGCAGCTTGCTTCGCAATACGCCCTCGAAGCGGAATCGCGCGGGTTTGAGGTAATCGTCGCGGCTGCGGGCGGTGCTGCGCATCTGGCCGGGGTGCTGGCGGCGCAGACCGTGTTGCCGGTGCTCGGGGTACCCATGGAAAGCCCGGCGCTGAAAGGCTTGGACTCGCTGCTTTCGACAGTGCAGATGCCGGGCGGCATTCCGGTGGGCACGCTGGCGATCGGCACGGCGGGAGCCCGCAATGCCGCGCTGCTGGCCATCGCCATTCTGGCCAATTCACGGCCGGAACTGCGGGAGAAGTTGAAACGCTTCCGCGCGGAGCAGGCCGACAAGATCGCGCGGGAAACGCTGCCGTAGCGGGGCCAGTGTTGGACGATCTCGAGGCGCGCTACCGCAAACGAGCTTCGAAACGCTGGCGTGATCGCGTGGTGCGCCTGCTGGAGCCGCCCGCGCCGTTCGTCATGAATCCAGCCGAACCGAAGGGCTTTCCCCTGGGGCGCTGGAATCTCTACATCGGCGGCGCCGGCCGCGTGGTCCAGGTTTACGTGAACGTCGATCTGCTGGCGATACCCGGGGTCGACGCCGCCGCCGACGCGCAGCAGCTTCCTTTTGCGTCCAACACATTTCAGCGCGTGGAGTGCGATGCGGTCCTCGAGCACGTCCGCGACCCCGCGCAGGTCATGCGCGAAATCGAGCGCGTGCTGGCGCCCGGCGGCTACCTACATTTGGTGACGCCGTTTTGTCATCCATTTCATGAGTATCCGAAGGACTTTCGAAGGTTCACTCTCGACGGTCTGAAGGAGCTGGCCGGACCGCTGGAGGTGGTGGCCGAAGGATGGCGCACGGGACCTACCGCAAGCTGCTGGTCATCGCGATCGAATATATCAAGCTCCTGCTTCCGTTCCGCGCCTGGCGGGTGGTCTCGCATGGGCTGTGCGGGTGGCTGTTATTCCCGCTGCGATACGCGGACATCCTGCTGTTTCGCTCCGCCGACGCGCGGCGGATCGGCAACCATTGTTATCTTTGGCTCCGTAAACCACAATTGAATGTATGAAGAAAACCTTCAACGTCGACGACCAACTCTTCAAAGAGGCCAAGGCGGCTTGCGGTGCAACAACGGATACGGCGACCTTACGTTTGGGCCTGGAAGCGCTGATACGCCACGCGGCTTACGAACGCCTGCGGACTCTGCGCGGCACGGATCCTCGCGCGCGCGACGTGCCCAGGCGTCGTGAAAGGCCGTCGCCCAAACGAGGGGTGGCTTGATGGTCCTGGTGGACACTTCGGTGTGGATTCGGCTCCTGGCCGGCCGCGCGCCGGCCATTGCTCCTCACCGCGGCGTGGGATTCTGGCGTCTGCTATCGTGGGTCGATTACAGTTATGGACCGCCGACCCGCGCTTCGAGGCGGTGGCTAACCAGTTTGGCGTGGCTTACGAGGCGCCCGCCTCGGAGCCGTAGGCGGCCACGCGCTGTGCTACAGTGGGGAGTTCTCAGGGCCTATCTTCTAGATGTCCGAACAGATCCTTCTGCAAGGGAAAATCCTGGGCATAGAAGAGTTCCTTCTGTCCCCGCCCGGCGGAGCCACGCCCGCACGGTCGAATGGCGAGGAGCTTCTGGCCGGCCGTTCGCAATGGATCACCTTGCTGTGCGAAGTCCTGCCGCGGGCGCTGCTGGCCGAATTCGGACTCGCGCGCATCCTGCTCGGTTCGAGCGGCGGCGGACAATTCCTGCTGGTCCTGCCGGGGGAATCGCGCGGGCCGGCGGAGGAGTTCCTTAGCGGTGCGGCGCGGCAACTCGGCGAACTCAGCGGCGGCTACCTGACTCTGCTGTGGAGCGTCACCGAGAACCTCGGCGATTGGAGCGTGGTGCGCAAGCGGCTGAACGAGGAATTGCAGCACAAGCGGGCCACTCCGCTAGGCGCCGGCGGCGCGCAGGCGTTCCAGCCGTTCGCCGCGGCTGTGCCGGCCGATGTGGACGCCTATTTTTCGAAGGAACTGGGGTTGAGCGTGCGCGAGGCCACGGCCATCGGCTGGTCGCCGGAGACGCCCGCCAGGGTGCAACCGGGCGCGGGCAAGCATACCTGGAGCCTTTCTCCCAACCTGTCGCTCGAAGGCATCACGCTGGCGCGCCACGCGGCTCCCAGTGAGGACGGCCGCGCGGCCGCTACCGTGGCTACGCTGGCGCGGCGCGCGCAGGGCCGCTCGCTATGGGGCGTGCTGCGCGGCGATGTGGATAGCTTCGGCGTGCGCCTGCGGCGGCTCACCACTATTGAAGAGCACGTGCAACTTTCGGTGCTCTACAAACAATTCTTCGCCGGCGAACTGGAAGTGCTCTGCTCCATGCCGGAATTCTGGCGCAAGGTCACGATCCTCTATTCCGGCGGCGACGATTTCGCCGTGTATGGAAGCTGGGATGCCCTGCTGCTGCTGGCGCGCGAGGTGCAGCGCCTTTTCCACCGCTTCACCGAAGAGAACCTGAAAGATTTCCCGGGTCCCGAAGGCAAGACCATTTCCATGGCCGTGGCGCTCGCGCCGGAGATGCACTATCCCATTACAGCCGTGTACGAGGATGCCGGACGCAATCTGGAATTGGCCAAGGCCGCGGATAAGGATTGCATTTACGCGCTGGGCCGCATCCTGGAATGGAAGCAATTGGCCGACGCCGCGGATCTGAAAGACACCGTGGTGAAGCTGGCGGGCGATTACCGGCTGTCGCGCCAACTCCTGATGGGGCTGCGCAGCTTCTACCAGAAGCAGGCGTACGGGGATGGCGCGGAGGGCGAAAGCCCCACGCGCACCTGGCGATTTCAGCGCCGCCTGACCCGCATTCTGAGCGGCACCCGCGAGCGCGAATTCCAGAAACTGCGGACGCATTTGACTAACGAAATCGCGGGACGCAAGTCGGCCGAAGTGAAGTTGCGGCCCGCAGGACTGGTGGCCCTGGAATGGGCCAGATTGACGACCGAGGTTTAGAGCATGCCAGAACAAGAGCAGAGAAGGGAAAGCCGTCCGCCGCGCGGGCCAGGTGAGGGCGGGCGCGGACCCGGAGAGGGTGGGCGCGGACCGGATCGCGGCGGACGCCGCGACGATCGCCGCGACGACCGCTACGGCGACCGCGGACGCCCCGAGGGACCGCCCGAAATCGAGCTGGAAAAACTCATGCAGGACAGCCTCTATCTGGACAATCAGGCGCACGGCATCGTCAGCCGCATGCGCGACATGGACTCCGGTACCAAGAGCCAGTTGCGGCGCCTGTACAGCGCCGTGCGGCGCGCGGTGCGTGCGCCCGACAGCGAGCGCCAGCACGAATTCGTGATGCTACGTGCGCGCCTGGCCTACACCATCGCGCGGCATGGCTTGCGCAGCCTGGACCAGTTGGAAAAGCTACTGCTGCAAGTCACGCGGAAGAACGACATGCGCGGCTACGAACGTTTTCGGGACCTATTCGAGGCCATCGTGGCCTACAACGAGTAAATCGACATGAGCGCGCACACCACGCAAACCGAGTTGAAGTTCTTGGGCAAGTTGATCCTGGAAGGCGAGTTGCACTGCGAGACCGGGCTCCACGTCGGCGCCGGCAAGGGTTCGCTGGAGATCGGCGGATCGGATAATCCGGTGGTCAAGGACGCCTTCGGCCGCCCCTACGTGCCGGGCAGTTCCCTGCGCGGCAAGCTGCGGTCCTTATTGGAGCAGTCTTCCGGCCTGGCAGTGCCCGCCGAGCTGGTGTATCTTTCCAAGCGTAAGGGACAGGAAGTGCGCATCCACCAGAGCGACCGGCCGGACGATGAGATCTGCCTCATATTCGGGCGCAACCCGGGCCGCATGGATCGCGCCGCCGGTGAATCGCTGGAAAGCTCGCAAGCCACGCCGGCGCGCCTCGCGGTTTACGATGCGCCGCTCGATCCGGACAGCATCACCGCGCAGATGCGCGAGAACCTGGACGACGAGCTGACCGAGGTGAAGAGCGAGAATGCCATCGACCGCATCACCTCGCAGGCGAATCCGCGCACGTTGGAGCGTGTGCCCGCGGGGGCGCGCTTCCGCCTTCGCCTGGTGATGGACGTGCTGTGCGAGGAAGATGCGCCGCTGTTCCTGCGGGTGCTGGAAGGCTTGCGCCTGCTCGAAGACGACAGCCTGGGCGGCGGCGGTTCGCGCGGCAGCGGCCGCGTGCGGCTGGCCAACCTGAAGCTGACCTGGCGCGGCAAGAATTACTATGCGACGGGCGCCGCACAGAAGGATCTGGGCGCCGGGGTAGATCTGGCGGCCTTGCAGACCGGCTTCCAGGAAGCCGCCTTCGCGTTCCTGCACGAGGAGTGATGAGCCGCGGCTTGCGTGTAGGTCTGATCGTCAAGCTCCGTCCGTCCGGCCCCTGGCGCTCGGGACCGGATTCGGGCGCGCGCAACCGCGTCGATCCGATCTATCATAGCGATTCGTTATACGCCGCGGTGACCGCCGCCATGTCTACGCTGGGCATGCGGGATGCGTGGCTGGACGCCACGGCGCGCCGCCCGGAGGGACCGGCCGCGCGCTTTAGTTCCTGTTTTCCGTTTCTGGGCGAGACCCCTTTCATCGTGCCGCCACGCAGCCTTTGGCCCCCCATCGGCGGCGTGGGCGCCATCAAAACGCGCTGGAAGAGCGCGCGTTTCATTCCGCTGCCGCTGGTGGCGGCCTTGCTGGACGGGCAGCCATTACATGAAGACCAGTGGACTGTGGATGGGGCCAGCGAGTGTCTCTTGCCGGCGGGACAGCCGGGACCGTTCCGCACTAGTGTGCGGTGGAGCGCAGCCATCGATCGGCTAACCGGCAATGCCGAGCGGCATTCGACGGCATGTATCGAATTCCGCCGCGATGCGGGATTGTGGGCGATCGTGTCGTTCTTGGATGACGCGGCGCACGCGCGCTGGTCCGAACCGGTGCGGGGCGCGCTAAAGCTGTTGGCGGATTCCGGATTCGGCGGGGAACGCGCGCGCGGCTGGGGACGCAGCGCGCAGCCGGAGTTCATCGAGGGAATGTTGCCGGACTTGATCCTGCCGCGCGCGCCCGCGCGGCCAGACCCGGAGACGCGGGGACGCGGCGACGCGGAGAGTCCGGCTGCCGGCGAGTCACCTCAGATCGAGGTTGCGCCGGAGCCGCCGCCGGCACAATCCGGTGCGACATCACATTGGCTGCTATCGTTGTTTACGCCTGGCCCGGACGACGCGGTCGATTGGAAGAGCGGCAATTATACCGTGATCGCGCGCGGCGGCCGCATCGACAGCCCCGCCGGATTCGGCGAACGCAAGAAGCAATTGCAGATGGTGACCGAGGGTTCCGTGCTGGTGGCAGGCGGCAACATCCACGGCGCTGCGCCGGATGTGGCGCCCGATGGTTTCGCGCATCCGGTCTTCCGCGCCGGTTTCGCCTTGTCGATTCCGCTGCCCGGGCGGGTGACCGCATGAGCATGCGATATCGCCTGACCTGTCTGACACCTTTGCTGGTGGGTGACGGACGCAAGCTTTCCCCCATCGACTACATGGTCTGGAAGGACCAGGTGAACGTGCTCGACCAGTGGCGCATCTTCCGGCTGCTGGCCAAGGGGCCGCGCCTGGATGGATACCTGTCGCAACTGAAGCGCGCCGACAAGCTGGATTTCGCGTCCTGGGGCGGGTTCGCGCAGAACTTCGCGGGCCGCCGCATTCCCTTCGAATCGCCTGCTTATTCGGCTTATTGGAATAGGGCGAGCGGCGAGAGCCTGCACATTCCGACGTTTGCGACGGGCGCTTCGGGGCCGTATCTGCCGGGAACGGCCATCAAGGGCGCGCTGCGCACCGGCATGGTCTGCGCGCATTGGAAGAGCGGCATGTTGAACGATGTAGCCGCGCGGACGCAGGGCGAGCGTGTGCCGCGGCGCCTGGCGGAAGGGCCGGAAGAACAGGTTCTGGGCAATGCCGGCGTGAGCCGCATGCGGCTGGTGGGCGTGGGGGATTCCGCGCCGGTGACCCACGCCGGATTCAAAGTGTATCTGCTGCGCGTCTCCACGTTGCAGCCGCGCGGCGGCTCTTATGCGCTGGGTTGGAAGCAGATGCGCGGATCGGTGGATGGTGCGCGCCCGGACGATAGCACGCCGATCTTCGCCGAGATGGCGCCGCCCGGTTTCACTTTCGAGGGCGATTGGCAGGAGAAGACGTTCTTCACGCAGCCGGAGATCCGCCGGGCGATTCGCTGGCAGGAATCCTTCGACCGCAGCCGCATCTTCGAAGCGGCCAACGACTATGCCGCGCGGCTGCTGGCTGCGCACCGGCAATATGCGGTTTGGACGGGCCTGGATCTGCTCGCCCGCCAAATCGACGAGTTGGAGAAGCGGCTGGCCGATGCGCGCCAGGCCGGCCAGTGCCTGCTCTCGCTCGGATGGGGCGGCGGACTGCTGAGCAAAAGCGCCTGGCTCGATACCAGCGACCCCACCTACCGCCAGATTCTGCAACAGGTGTCGCTCTACGGCAAGTCGATCGGTTCGAACCTGCCATTCCCCAAGACTCGCCGCATCGTTTTCTTGAACAACAAGCCTGCGTCACTGCCTGGGTGGGCCGTGCTGGAAGTGGGCTGAAAGCTCTATCAGATCCGCATCACGGCGCTATTCCGACTTCTGTCTCCTGACTTCTGTCTCCTGACTTCTCCCCTTGTCTCCCATCTACAATAGTTGCGTGGCCCCCCAATTCGACGTGGCCGGCGTAGGACTGAACGCCACCGACACCCTGCTGGTCGTCCCCCGTTTTCCGGCTTATGCCGGCAAGGTTCCATTCGAGGAGGAGATTGTCAGCGCCGGCGGGCAAGTTGCCAGCGCCATGGCGGCGTGCGCCCGGCTGGGCTTGCGCACCAAATACATCGGCACCATCGGCGACGACGAGCGCGGGCGCGTGCAATGGGCCAGCCTGCGCGAGGCGGGCATCAATCTAGATCATGTGCAGCGCCGCGCCGGCTGCCCCAATCAGTCGGCCTACATCATCATCGATCGCGGCACCGGCGAGCGCACCGTGCTGTGGTCGCGCCCGGAGTGCCTGCGCATCGATCCCGGCGAAATTACGCCGGACCAGATCCTGTGCGCGCGGTTGCTGCATATCGACGGTCACGATACGCCGGCAGTGGCGCACGCGGCGCGCATCGCGCACGGCGCCGGCATCCCGGTGACGGTGGATGTGGACACCATTTATCACGGCTTCGACCGGGTTTTGCCGCATGTGGACTACCTCATCGCCAGCTCCGATTTCCCCACCCAGTGGACCAACGAGCGGGATCCGCTGCGCGCGCTGGAACTGATCCAGCGGGAGTACGGCATGCGCGTGGCGGCCATGACTCTGGGCGCACACGGGGCCCTGGCGCTGGAGAACGGCCGCTTCCTTTATTCGCCGGCATTTGTGGTGAATTGCGTGGATACCACCGGCGCCGGAGACGTGTTCCACGGCGCCTTCTGCTATTCTGTTTTGCAAGGCATGAGTCTGGCGGACGCACTGGATTTCTCGAACGCCATGGCGGCGCTCAACTGCACGGCGATGGGCGCGCGCGGCGGAATTCGCGGCGTGGAAGAGGTCCGCGCGTTGATGCAACGGGGGTCGCGCCGGGAGCACCCCGATATGCCGGCCCGCGTGGGACGCGCGGCCCCTACCATCTAATGTTTCCCATCCCCCTCAAAGATACGCAACCCAGCTACTCGCGGCCGGTGGTGACCATTGCGATCATCGCGGTGAACATGCTGGTATTTCTGTTCGAAGTGTCGCTGGGCCCTTACAGCCGCAATGCCTTGATCGAATACTACGGGCTGGTGCCGGACCACTTCCAACTGAGCAGAGTGATCACGTCCATGTTTTTGCACGGAGGCTGGCTGCACGTGTTGGGCAACATGTGGTTCCTGTGGATTTTCGGGGACAATATCGAAGACCTGCTGGGGCACGGGAAATATCTGGTGTTTTATCTGCTCTGCGGAATGGTGGCGGCGCTGGGCCAGGTGATTGCGAACCCATATTCGACGGTCCCCATGGTGGGGGCCAGCGGCGCGATCGCGGGCGTGATGGGCGCCTACCTGATCAAGTTTCCGCGGGCGCGGATCGTCACGCTCGTGTTTATCATGTTCTTCATCACGACTCTCGAAATTCCCGCGCCCATCATGCTCGTGTTTTGGTTCGTCATGCAGTTGTTCAGCGGGTTCGGCTCGATTGCGGCGACGCACGTTTCCGGGGGCGGCACAGCTTTTTTCGCGCATATCGCCGGATTTGTTGCAGGCATGGCTTTGGTAAAAGCGATGGGCGCCAGCGGCCAGTACAACCGGCGGCGGGACGGCTATTGGGAATGATCCGAGTGACTCTCTACACGCGCGCGGGCTGCTGCCTGTGCGAGGAAGCCAAACAGGCGCTGGCGGCGGCCCGCGCCCGCGCGGCGTTCGAGTTCGAAGAGATCGACATCGACCGCCATCCCGAGTGGCTGCGGCTGTACAACGAAGAAGTGCCGGTGATCGCCATCGAGGACCGCAAGGCGTTCAAATATAAGGTGGGCGTGGACGAATTTCTGAAGCGGCTGGCGGCGCGCGCATGAGCCTCGACATATTGGCGATAGCCGCTCATCCGGACGATATCGAGCAGACTTGCGGCGGCACGCTGATCCGCATGGTGGAGAAGGGCTACCGCACCGGAGCGCTGGACTTGACCGCCGGCGATATGGGCACGCGCGGCACTCCCGAACAGCGCCTGGCGGAAGCCGAAGTGGCCGCCCGGCATCTGCGTCTCGCCTGGCGCGGCAACCTGGGATTCCCCGACGCGCGCCTGGAGAATACCCTCGGCGCGCGCATGACGCTGGCGGTGAAGATTCGCGAGCTGCGCCCGCGCGTGGTGATCCTGCCGTATTGGCAGGGCCGCCATCCGGATCACTATCGCGCCAGCGAATTGGGCTATGAAGCCTGCTTCCTGGCGGGGCTGAAAAAGCTGGACGAATACTCCGAGCCGCACCGCCCGTATAAGGTGATCTATGCGTCGCTGTACGCCAACGTGACGCCTTCGTTCGTGGTGGATATCAGCGGCCAGTTCGAGGCGCGCATGGCGGCTTTGTTGAGCTATCGATCGCAGTACGGCTCGCGGGGCGAGGGATCGCAGGGCGAGGGCTCGCGGGGCGACGGCAGCGGTTTATTTCCCCAGGAAGAGGAGATCCGCGAACGGCTGGGCGCAATCGCCCGGTTCTACGGCAACCTGATCGGCGTGAAATACGGCGAGCCTTTCGTGGTGAAGGAAACCATGCAGGTGGATGACATCGTCAACATGGGTGTACGCAGTATTTAGCCGGTTCTTGCCACGGGAGAAATAGCCAATGCACCACGCCGCGCACGGATCGATTCTTTTCCCGGTAGTCGCCGGTTTGTTGACTGCATGCCTGCCCGCGCACGCGCAGCAGACGGATACGGGCGTGGGGATCGCTTCCATTAACGCGGGAGGGATCTTCGGGCTGGGAGCGCACGGATCGTACGGCGCGAGCCTGGCTGCTCCGATTTCGAAGTATGTGATGCCGTTCGTCGATTTCTCATATTCTCCGCTCACCAGCTATGCGTTCACCTATGGCACGAACCTCACGGGCAAGGGCCTGTACACTTCAAGTTTGTTGGACCTCAACGGCGGAATCAAGATCCGTTTTCCCAACAAGAGCGACTGGGTACCGTACGTTGGGCTGGGAGCCGGGATGCTGCGCATGTCGTCGAGTACCTACACGAGCGGTTTCAGCACTACCGCGACCGTCAACGCGAGCCGCGACGAGCTGGCCGGCAACGCCGGCGCAGGTGCGCTTTATTACGTCACGCAGCATGTCGGATTTGGGATCGAGATGAAGGGCTATATGGCCCAGCACAACCGGTTCGGGAGCGCGTCGGCCGGGATTTTCGTTCAGTTCCCGTAGCGCGACCGATCCCCGGCCCCGTTACCGGCGCGCCAAGCGCGTCATTTCGGTGCGTAGTAGCCGGATCGCGTGTGGACCACCGCGCCGGGCACGTCTACGTCGACCCGGATCTTGCGGAAGCTGCCGTCGGCCGCCAGGTTAACGGGCTCGTAGGCCAGAATGTATTGATTGCGGATTTCGTGCGCAATGTCGGGCGTAATATTGGCGATTTCCGCTACGTCGTTCGGAAACCAGGAGCGCCCGCCGGTCTGCTGCGTCAACTCTTCGAGCTGTTTCTTGGCGCGCGCGGCGCTCTCGCGTTCTTCCGCTCCCAGCAGGCCGATGGCATAAACGATCACGTCGTTCTGTTGCGCCACCTCGACCAGGTGCGCTTGCGTCTCCGCGCTGCTGTTGTCCTCCCCGTCGGTGACCACCAGCAGCACCTTCTTGTCCTTGTGGGCGCGGTGCCGGAGGTGCTCAATCCCCAGCAACAACGCGTCGCGCATGGCGGTTTCGCCCTTCGCGTCGAGATTGCGCAAGGCGTTTTCGAGCTCTTTGGTATTGTTGGTGAAATCCTTTGCCAGAACCGCCGATTCGTTGAAGTTGATGATGAAGACCTCATCCTCCGGGTTGGACGCCTTCACCATGGCAAGCGCGGCGGAGGCCACCCGGTCTCGCTTATCGGTCATACTGGCGCTGGTATCGATGATCAGCCCCAGCGAGATCGGCACGTCATCCTGCCGGAAGACTTTGAGTGTCTGCTTCTCGCCGTTTTCGTAAATCGTGAAGGCGGTCTTGCCGAGGTCTCTGACGACCTTCCCCTCCCGGTCGAAAACCGATACGTTCAGCACCACCAGGCGCGTATCGGTCCGGAAGGTTGCCTCCTGGCCGCACAACACGAGGGTTGCCAACGTAGACAGAATTACACACCGAGGGCGCATCTAGACTTTTCAGAGCACGCGGAGTACCGCTTCCTGACGGGATGCCTGCCCTGCGGGTCCGGCTCGGTAGCCTGCCGTTGGACGGCGTGCGGCTGGCTATCATTGGTATAGATGCCGACGATTCTCGATGGAAACCGGGTCCGCGACGAGATCCTGCGCGAGCTGCGTCCGCGCGTGGTGGCGCTGGCGGCGGCCACGCGCCCGCCGGGGCTGGCCGTTGTGCTGGTCGGGCACGACCCAGGATCGCAAATCTATGTGCGCAACAAGGTGAAGGCCTGCGCGGAATTGGGCATCGCGAGCCTGACCCTGACGCCTCCCGCTACCATCACCACCGACGAGTTGCTCGAGATCGTCGAGGGCCTGAACCGGCGGCCCGATATCGACGGCATCCTGGTGCAGTTGCCTTTGCCGCCGCAGGTGGATACGCGGCGCGTGCTGCTGGCGGTTTCGCCGGAGAAGGACGTGGACGGATTCCACCCCATGAACATCGGCAACCTGGTGGCCGGGCGTCCCGGCCCGCGGCCCTGTACGCCCGCCGGCATCATGGAACTATTGCGGCAGTACCGGATTCCGTTGGCGGGCAAGCGCGCCGTGGTGGTGGGACGCAGCGACATCGTGGGCAAGCCGATGGCGTTGCTGCTGCTGCATGCGCACGCCACCGTCACCATCTGCCACTCGCGCACCGTGGATTTGCCCGGTGTGTGCCGGGAAGGCGAGATCCTGGTGGCCGCCATGGGACGGCCCGCCATGTTGACCGCCGATTACATCCGTCCGGGCGCGGTGGTCGTCGATGTGGGCATGAATCGCGTCACGGACCGGGCCGAGGCCGCGCGTATTTTCCGCGACTCGCCGGAGCGGCTGGCGACGCTGGAGCGCAAAGGCAGCGTGTTGGTGGGCGACGTCGACCCGGTGGGCATGCGGGAGAAATCGGCCGCGTATACGCCGGTGCCCGGCGGCGTCGGCCCGCTCACCATCGCCATGTTGATGTCCAATACGGTGTCGGCCGCGGAGGCGGGTAGGACAGGCCTCCGGCCTGTCGCGGACAGGCCAGGAGGCCTGTCCTACCACTGACCGCCCTGGCGGGGTGACGCGCGGATGGCCCGTTCGAAGGCCCAGCTTCGGATGTGATTGATCTGCTCCTTCATGGTGCGCGATAGCGGCACGATACTCACCGCCACGCTTAACAGATCGTCCTCGCCGATCTCACGGTCCGCCAGTTTGGCCTTGGTCAGCGCGGAGACCACGCACTGCTCGATCTCGGCGCCGGTCCAGCCGATGGTGAACTCGGTCAATTGCGCGAGGTTGAATCGCGCCGGATCTGCGCCCCGGCGCCTGAGATGAATCTTGAAGATGTCGATGCGTTCGTCGTCGAGCGGCAGGTCCACGAAAAACACTTCGTCGAAGCGGCCTTTGCGGATCATTTCCGCGGGCAGCAGGTCGATGCGGTTGGCGGTGGCGGCCACGAACAGACCGCGGGATTTCTCCTGCATCCAGGTGAGGAAGAAAGCGAAGATGCGGCCCTGCTCGCCGCCGGATTCGGTGGAAGTAATGCCCATCTCGATCTCGTCGAACCAAAGCACGGCTGGCGCCATGTCTTCCAGCATCTTGCAGGCGGCGACAAACGCGCCTTCGGGCTTGCCATGCCTGCCGGAGAAGATCTCGATCATGTCGATGCGGTAGAGCGGCAGATCGAAGTACGAGGCGATCGCCTTGACCGACAGGCTCTTACCGCAGCCGGGAATACCCATCATCAAGAGTCCCTTGGGCGCGATGTCGGCGCTGAGCGAGTCGCGCATTTGAAACAGCTTGCGGCGCTCGGTCAGCCACTTTTTCAGTGTTTCGAGTCCGCCGATTTGCCCCATGCTGCCGCCTTCGGCGATGAATTCGACGGTGCCGCTGCGGTTGACCAGGAGGCGCTTCTCTTCGAGCAGCGCCGGTATGGATTCCGGCCCAAGCTGCGGACTGGCGGCCAGAGCGCGCCGCAGCGCGTAGCGGGCTTCGTCGAGCGTGAGCCCTTGCAGGGAGCGCGCCAGTTGGTACAGGGTTGCGTCGCTCGAATCGGCTGCGGGGCGCGCCGCCGGAGTTTGCGCCAGTTCGTCGCGCAGGAAGTCCACCAGCTCGACCAGATCGGGCGGGCGGAGCTCGAGATATAGAAGACTGCGCTCCACCTCCTCCGGGATGGAGCGCACCGGCGAACTGATGACGATGAACTTCCGCCGGTCGCGACAGCTCTCGTATAGATCGCGCAGGCGGCGGCGGGTTTCCGGAGATTCACGCAGAGGCTCGTGAAAATCCTTCAAGTGGAAGATGGCGGGGTCTTTGTACGCGGCGATGAAGTCCAGCGCTTCGCGCGGGGATTCGGCGCCGGCCTGGGCGGCTTCACCGTCGCGATGCATGCCCTCGGTGAGGCTCCAAATCCAAACGGGGGTGGGCGTGGAGCCGGTCAGCCGCAGGCTCACTTCACGCAGCACCCTGGCGACGCGCTGCTCTTCGGTGGAGCGAATGTAGGTGAGCGGCCGTCCGGACTCGAAGACTTCGCGCAGCATTCTTGCGGCGCGGCTTTCGGGAGGGGGGTGCTCGGTGAGGGGTTCGACGGGCATGCGCGGCGGCGTGGTCCTTCATTCATAAGGACGCGCGCCGCGGAGAGAAAGACGTGCCGGCAAGCGACCGCGCCGCCGGCGTATGGAAAAACTGGCGCCAAGCTCGATGGCCCGACGCTTACTCGATGTGGCCTTGGAATCCAATTTCCGTAGTAGGCGCCGACGTAGGATTGTAGCCGCCCACCAGAACCCCGGCGGAATTGATGCCGAAGCTATAGGTATTGGCTGCATTGGCGACATCGAACTGCGTGAACGTACCGTCTTTGTAAAGGAAGCCGTGCCATACACCGGACGTATCCTGAGCGTTAAAGTCAATCCAGTCGTCGACATTGATTCCCCTGGCTTTGGATTGTGACATCCCAGGCACGTTCAATATGGCGTAATGTCGGTTCCTCAAGATCGCGCCCGAGAAGACGAAGCTTGAATTTACCCATTCAAAAGTGATCGTGTTGCTGTCGTTTATCCCTACCGCCAGGGTGGCAATAGCGCCTGGCACGTTCAGCGTGTCGTATGTAGCGCTGGTGACGTTGTACAGGAATCCGTGCTGGCCTACGTTGTCGGCAAACGATCCCACGATATCTCCCGCGTTATTGAGGCCGTAGGACGTTGTGCCGGCGGTTGCCCCCGGAACGATGACGTCGGTGTAGACGCCGCTGACATAGGTGAACCCATTTCCAAAGACAGCCGTTGAATAGGAACCCACGATCTCGCCGGAGTTGTTGATACCCCAGCAGGACGTGCCTTTCCCCGACCCTGTACCCACCTCGTTGGGGTCGACTATGCGGGTGTAGGTGGCGCCCGAGATTAAGAGGCAGTGGCTAGTTGCCGCTGAATCCGTGAAGTTCACTACCAGTTCCCCGGAATCGTTGACGCCGGTTACCAGGATGTTGGAACCGCCCGTGATATTGATCGGGTGGCTTTGTAACGTCTGGGCGGAGGCTGGCCAGTGCGGGCAAAACACCAATGCGGCGGCAACCAAGTTCGTAGCAATCTTCGTTTTCATAGGGATCGTCCCGTTCGTTTTTTGAGTCTCGGCCAGAAACAGCGGGCGCGCAAGTCGCAAGGGGCACGTAACGTCACAATCCTTTGTTCTGAGTGTGTTACACTGCTCACACGAAGCAAAATGGCAGCGCGGGCAGGTCCGCCCGCGAGATCAATCCGCTTGATTCCGCGCACAGCGCCGAGGTGCGGGCGCAACTCGACCAACTGCTGGCCGTTCCGGCCTTCACATCGTCGCGGAGAAGGGGACGGCTTCTGCGCTATCTGGTCGAGCATTCGCTGGCAGGTGAGGCGGATGGGATCAACGAATACGCCATCGGCGTGGACGTCTTCGACAAGCCGCCTTCATTCGACCCTCGTATCGAGTCGATCGTACGAACCGAGGCTGGCCGCTTGCGCCAGAAGCTGCGGGAGTATTATGCGGCGGAGGGGAGCGGGAATCGGGTGTCGATTGAAATCCCGCTGCGCAGCTACAAGCCGGTCTTTTCCTTTCGAGAGGCGGAAGTTTCTCGCCCGGCGCCGGGGCTGCGCCAGCCGCGGATTGGCGCTCTCTTCGCGGGTTTAGCCTTGATCGTCGTGTGTGGAGCCATGGCGGCCTGGATGTGGCAAATTCGGGCGCACCACGCCATCCGTTCCCTGGTAGTGTTGCCGTTCCGGGACTTCTCGCCCGGCGGGTCGGACGAGTATCTGTCGGACGGGCTAACCGATGAACTGACTAACGAGTTTGCGAACTGGAAGGATCTGCGCGTGGTAGCCCGGACGTCGGCCTACCAGTATAAAGGCCGGGGCGAAGACGTGCGCAAGATCGGCCGTGAGTTGAACGTGGACGCGGTTCTGGAGGGCAGCCTCGCCAAGGAAGGCGATCACATCCGCATCACTGCCCAATTGAACCGCGCCTCCGACGGCTACCATTTGTGGTCGCAATCCTACGACACGCGGTCGCTCGACATGTTGAACGTGCAGCGCGAGATCGCGCAGGCGATTGCCGCGGCGGTTCGCAAGCTCGGCGGTAAAGCTTCCGACCGGGTCAAACGTCCTTCCACCGGCAATCCCGAGGCCCTCGATCTATATCTCCGCGCCAGTTATGAATACTCCAGGTTGAACGTGGCGTCCCTCGCGGAAAGCGTAAGGTTGTTTCAGGGAGCCATCCTAAAGGACCCGGCATACGCCCGCGCGTATATCGGGTTGGCGATGGCCGAGATGGAATTGTCCAACTTCGTGCATTCTCCGCAAGCGTCGGTGCAGCCGCGCGCGCTGGTGGCGCAGGCGCTCAAACTGGACCCGGATTCGGGCGATGCGCACTGGCTCCTGGCCGAATTCGCGGAGAATGACGATTGGGATTGGCCGCGCGCCGAACGTGAGTTTCAGCTCGCCGTGGAAAAGGGCGGCCAAGCCAGCGCGCGGGCAGCTTATGGCTGGTCGCTGGCGAGATACGGCCGGTTTGCGGAGGCGCAGCCGCAGTGCGCGGCCGCCGAGAACCTCGAACCCTTGGGCGTAGCGCCGCGCTTTTGCCAGTTTTATGTGTATTACTACCAGAGGCAATATCCGCAAGCCCGAAAGATGCTTGAGGAAACGCTTCAGTTAAATCCGGATTTGATCTACGCGCATGTGTTACTGGGCCGCATCGCTCTCGCCGGGAAGGATTGCGTGGAGGCGGCCCGGCAGTTCGACTGGAGCGGCAGCAAGCTGCCCGCGCCCGCCGCGACTCTCGCCGCGGCATACGAGTGCGCCTGCCGCGGCGAGACGAAGCGCGCGCGCCGGTATATCGAGGAGGCCGGCGCCTCGGTTCCGCCACCCGTTCTTTATGAAATGGCGCTCGGGTATGCGCTGCTTGGGGACAAAGACGCGGCGATCGCGTATCTGCAGAAATCGGCCGCGGCGCGGGAGAACTTGCCCGTTATCCTTGACGAGCCCGCGTTCGACCCGATCCGCGGAGACCCGCGATTCGTGGCGTTGAAGAAGATGGCCGGCTTCGAACGGTGAGAAATCAATTCAAAAAATAGGTGCGGTACAGCGTGTCGCGCCGCTTGGGAATGAAGCCCGCGTCGCGGATGATGCGGCGCAGCTCTTCTTCGCTGGCGCGTGGTGCGCGCCGGCGTTCAGACCCTGCGTGACCCAGGACGACTGGATGTTCTCAATGTTGTCGAGGTAGATGCGCGAGATCGCCAGGTTTGAGCGGCCGTCCGGAATCGAAGACTTCGCGCAGCATTCTTGCCGCGCGGCTTTCGCGAGGGGGTCGTGGCGTGGGGGCGGCGGTCATGCGTCCCGACTGACCGGCGAAAATGGGGCAGCTCAGGAGTCCGTGGCCGGTGAGAAGAGGCGCGGATCGAACCGAAAGGGCTCCGCCCACAGAACCCGGGCGCTAAAGTTCGCAGCCGCCGGCAACAGGATATAGTTATATTCCCTGGGGATAATCACCGATGGAACCCGGAGTACTGGGCGCCGGCAGAACTCACGTTGAAAAATCTCGACGGAAGAACCTTGGCCGGAAGCCAGGCGTTCCACTCTTGCAGTTGCCTCCACTGACAGTGACCGGAAGTGCCCACGTTCAACCTCAATTCCCAACGCTACATAATCGTCCGGAATCTCGGATTTCTCGAGGTGCACCAGAACTTCCAGGGCGGCCAGGGAAATGCTCTCGCCAGCATAGACGGCTGGAACACCCTGCGGGCTATACCGGCCTCCATAGAGCCGCGCGCCCCCGGCATTCAGATCGGCGTATCTCTTCCGGGTCAGACGGTAAACCGTCAGATATAAACTCCGTAGTCGATCCGCGTGAGCTCAATCTCAACCGCTTGTGGATCGCTTTCGATCGCCTCAAGCGGCGTTCTGCCTTGAAAGACACGATTCGGCCGGTGAAGCCAATGATTCGCCTTCTCCGGCGATCCAAAAGTCTCAAAGGCATGCGCCAGAACGGCATTATCGCCGATACTTGAAGAATCGCCATTCCGAGATCCTTCCGCGAGTCCGGACCATGGAGTCTGCTGGGAGCCGGCGGTGTCGGGGTTTGCCTTGGGTCGCACTGACTCGAGTATAACGCCAACTGTCACATGCCGGAACGCTCAAAGGCTGAAGCCCGTGCGGTCCTGCACCAGGGATCAATTAAGGAAATAGGTGCGGTACAGCGTGTCGCGCTGCTTGGGGATGAAGCCCGCGTCGCGGATGATGCGGCGCAGCTCTTCTTCGCTGGCGCGGTGATGCGCGCCGGCGGCGGAGACCACGTTCTCCTCGATCATGATACTGCCCACATCGTTGCCGCCGAAGCGCAGGCCGAGCTGGCAGGTCTTCAGCCCCTGGGTGACCCAGGACGACTGGATGTTCTCAATGTTGTCGAGGTAGATGCGGGAAATCGCCAGGTTTTGCAGGTACTCGACCGCGGTAGCCTCTTCATGCACGAAGTGGCCGAGCGAAGTATTCTCGCGCTGGAAGGTCCAGGGGATGAACGCGGTGAAGCCGCCCGTATCCTCCTGAATCTCGCGCACGATCCGCAGATGATTCATGCGCTGCTCCAGCGTCTCGCCGCAGCCGAACATCATGGTGGCGGTGGTGCGCATGCCCAGCGCGTGCGCGGTGCGATGCACGTCGATCCATTCGGAGGTATTGCACTTGAGCCGGCTAATGCGGTGGCGGACGCCATCGTCCAGAATCTCCGCGCCGCCGCCGGGGATGGAGTCGAGACCGGCGTCGCGCAGGCGGGCGATGGTGTCGCGCAGGCTCAGGCCGCTGACTTCGGCGATGTTGGTAATCTCCGGCGCGGAAAAGCAGTGCAGATGAATGACGAAGCGTTGCTTGATGGCGCGCAGCAGGTCTTCGTACCACTCGATCTTCAGATCGGGATGCAGGCCGCCCTGCATCAGCACGCCCGTGCCGCCCAGGTCGAGGGTTTCCTGGATCTTGGCGAAAATGGTTTCGTGGTCGTGGACGTAGCCTTCGGCGTGGCCCATGGGCCGGTAAAAAGCGCAAAAACTGCAATATTCCGTACAGAAATTGGTGTAATTAATATTGCGATCGACGATGTAGGAGACCACGCCCTCGGGATGGTATCGCTTGCGGAGCGCGTCGGCGGCCATGCCGATGCCGATCAGGTCGTCGGAACGGAAAAGGTCCAGGGCTTCGGTGTAAGAAATCATTTTGGGATCATTCCTGGAGCATGAGTCAGGCGGTCCATCATGCAGTCCATCAGGCAGTCATGGTCAGGCCTTGTGGCTGCACGCCTTGCCCGAAAACATACGCGCCGAAGAGCGGCTTGAGGTCGCCTTTGCCCCAGCGTTGCGCCTGATATTTCGCGCGCAGGAATCGCACGTCCGCGTGGGCACGCAGGTCGACCAGGATCTGATACGTGCCGCAATAGAATTTTTGCGGGAAGGAGACGATGGGTTTGGCGCCCCACTCGACGTTGTCCGCGGAACCCCAGATGGAAATGTCCAGACTTTCCTGTTCAATGATGCGCGTGATGCCGAGAGTGAGAAGGAGCAGACCGCCCCGGGAGTCTCCCAGGTCCACCTCGGGGCCGGTGCCGGCCTCGCGGATAGTTGTTTCCGGAAGTAGGAAACCAGGCAGCATACAGTACTAGATTAAGATTCGCACATTCCCGGATAAAAGGGAAGGCGAATTAGGTGAATTAGCGGTTACACGGCGGGGGACTTGCGCGGGGTGACGGCGGCGGGCTTGCGCCGCGCGCTGGGCGTGCGGGTGGCGGGTGCTTTGCCGGCATAGAGTTGCCGATACACGGTGGCGTTTCTCAACACCGCTTCGACATATTCGCGCGTTTCGGTAAATGGGATGGATTCCACAAATTCGGCGGGCTCCTGGTACTGGTTCCAGGCAATCCACTCGTTCACCCGGGATTTGCCCGCATTATAGGAAGCCAGAGCCTCCTCCCATTTGCCACCCCACTGATCGAGTAACGCGCGCAGATACCAAGCGCCCAGTTTCAGGTTGATGGCGGGCTGGAACAGGGATCGATTGCTGAAGTGTTTGATGCCGGCGCGGCGGGCCAGTTCGCGGCCGGTGGCCGGCTCCACCTGCGTGAGGCCGTAAGCGTGTTTGGCGGAGAGCGCCTGCGGGTCGAATTCGGATTCCTGCCGGATAAGCGCCGCCACCATGTAGGGATCCAGGTTCTGCTGTTTGGCGCTGCTCACCAGATCCTGCTCATAGGGCAACGGGAACAACTGTTGCCAGAAGGCCGGCGGCGCGTCTTCCAGCGACATTGCGAGATAGTCCGGCGCGGCGCTCTTGATATTGTGCAGCCGTTCGTGCGGCGTATTGGCGGTGCGTGCCAGCTCCATGGCCAACAGATACGGCTGCCCGCCGCCAGGCTGGCCGCCATTGCGCGCGCCAAAGCGCAGCTCGGCCTGGGCTAAATCGGGCAGACCGGCGGAAACCAACAGGCGCGCGCGGGCGATGCGCAACGCGGTTTCCGCATCCGGCTGGCTCGGAACAGCGGGCATGTGCGGCGGGAAAGCGATGGTGCGCAGGAACTGGGCCGTCTTCTCCGACGCACCGGCGGCTACAATCGAAGGCTGCGCCATGCGCTCGCGGGCCAGGATGCCGTAATAGTAATTCGGAAACTGCGCCGCGAGCCTGGTATAGAAGGCGCGCGCGGCGGCGTAATCCTGGCCGGCTTCGGCGAGGCGGCCCAGGAAATAGAGCGCGGCGCTGGCGGATGGGTGTCCGGGATATCGCTCCAGGTGTTCGCGCAGCAACTCCCGTGCGTCATGCCGGCGGCGGATGTAGGCAGCCCAGGCGACGCGCCAGTGGGAGGAGGCGGCCAGCGGCTGATCCGGGAACGATTCGTAGACGGCCTTGTAAAGCGGCGTATATTTGTCAGGCTGGTTGGTCACCAGGAATCGATTGGCCGCTTCCCCCAGCGCCTTGTAACGCCATGGCGATTCGCGGTGCTTGCCGAGTTTGCCGACCGCCTCCATCATCTGGTCTTCGTCATTCAGCTTGCGGGCGCATGCGGCGAGGTAGTAGAGGCGCTCGGCGTTGGCTTCGGCATAGGCGTCGCTCGCGGAGATTTCCAGCGAGCGCAGGTGCGAATAAGCGGCTGCCACATCTCCCGAAAGGTACTCGGCGGCGGCTATGCCCACGCGGGCCTGATCGCGCTCCGGGCCGCTCAGTTGCGGCACCAGCGCCGTAAACTCGGATTGCGCGCGCGCGTATTCGCGTTGCGCCAGCAGCTTGCGGCCGCGCTCGATCATGGCTTGCGCGGCCGGCGCGGGATACGCCGCACCCATGCCATCGCGCAAGGTAATGAGCGCGGCGGCGGCCCGCGTGGCCGGATCGCCGGCGGGGTATTCGTAATAGACCCGCTGATAGTATTGCGCGGCATTCGGCAGGTCGAGCGCGGCCTGGTAGGCGATGGCCAGGGCCAGGTCGCCATCGGGCTGCGGAAGCTCGGCGTAGTGTTCGCGCAGCATCCGCACGGCTTCCGGAGCGGCGCCCGAAACCGCCAGGCCGCGCGCCTGCAGCACCATGGATTTCGCGGCGAACGGGGAGCGCAGCGGCGCAGTGCGGACACCGGCCGCTGCGCGCGCGGCGGCGGCATAGTCCGCGGCTTCGGCATGAGCCGCGGCCAGATAGTACGCCGTGTAGTCGGCCAGCTTGGGAAGGCGCGGCTGGGCGGCTTCGAGATGCAGGATGGCGTCCGGGAAGCGCTTCTGTTCGAACGAGACCACGCCCAGAGTGAGGTGCGCCAGTGCGCCGTTGACGTCTTTGTGACTGGCGGCGAACTTCGCCAGCGCCTTGGCGCGCGCCGGTGTGGGCGAGTCGCGGTAGGCGCGGGCGAGGGCTTCGGGAGTTTGGGCGAAGGCGGCGACGGTGAGGAGGAGCGCGGCCGCCACGCCACAGGCTACAGCCTGCGCCGCCTTTCTACACCATACGGCCAGGATATTTACCTCCCAGCCAGGCTGGATTATCATTTGCCAGCGTGCGCACTAACTCCAGATGGAAGTAATCGACCATGCTTGGATTAGCAGTTACGAACGTTTGCCGGAAAGCTTCCCGGCCTTCATCGATGGCATCTTGTAAAGCGGAATACAAATCCTGCTGCGCGCGCCCGGCCTTGACGGCATCGGGACGGTACAGCCGCATTTCCGCGACCTTCACGCGCGCGAAGCTTTGCGCGCGCAGGTGCAGATGGCGGTCGGCCGGGCTCAGCGCGTCCCAATCCATGGCGGGACTGGCGGGGGCGGTGGAGGCTGGTTCGATCCGCACCAAATCCGGCGACAGGCCGGGAGGCCTGTCCCACTGGCCGGGAGGCCTGTCCCACTGGACCGGGCGCTGCCGCGCTTCCATGACCGCAGCGGTCGCTTGCGCCAACAGCTCCAGGGCCGCGCTGTCGACACTGCCGGTGGCATACAGCATGCCGACCGTGGTCCGATCCACGGTCAACGGAAACAGATAAGCTTTATCGCCGGGCGCGTGTCCAAAAGTTTCCACCACGGCGCGCGATACTTCCGCGGCGGAGCACAGCGCCACTACCGGTTCCCGCGAGTCGATGGCTCCGGCAAAAGCGGCCGCTTCGGCCGCGCCAAACCGCATCTCGCGAAAGCGCTCGGCGGCTTCGCCGGCGGCGCCCCGCAGACGCTCCCCGGCGACCGTATTCTCGTTAACGTGAAAGACGGCGCAACCGTTGGCGAAGGGGGCCGAAGCGTCGCACAGGATGGCGGCAATTTCGGGGAAGGCGGCGGCCTGGCGCAAGCGCCGCACGGACTGATTCAAGTGTTCGGCCAGGGCCCGCTGAGCGGCTTGTACGCTGGTAGAAACGCGCGCCTCCGTTTCCGACTGGAGCAACTGCTCCAGTTCGGAGAATAAGCTGCGCAAGGAGGGCGAAGGCGGCGCGGTGGACATCCTGGAACGATTCTAGCAAGCCGGGGAGTCGAACCACAGATGCACACGGATGCACACGGATAAGAGGGCGCGTGCCGGAGACTTCAGCGGGGGCCCTCCTGATAGAGTCCGATCAGGTTACCCGCCGGGTCGCGAAACGTCGCGATCCAGGATGTGCTACCGGGCGAGTCAAGGCGCGGGGGATCGACGACTTGGCCGCCACAGGCTGCGATCTGAGCCAACGCCGCATCGATGCCGTCGACCCAGATATAAGGCAGCAGTCCGGGCTCGCGCGCGATGACCCGGCCCGTGACCCAGGCGCCGCTCACGTATCCCGTGGCATCGTCGAAGCTGGGGCGGTCGGTGTCCCGTTGGCGGATGTTCCAGCCGAATACCTTCTCATAGAACGCTGCGGACTGGTGTACGTCGACCGAGGGGATCTCCAGGTAACACCAGCGCGGGCGGGGCAGCAGGGCGAGCGGGCTCCGGATTTCCGACACCGTGGCGCCCCATGCCTCGGGCTGCACGTCGCCTACGGACTGAGTGAACGCCCAGTGGTGGCCTTCCAGATCTTCGGCGGAGTACTGCCTTTCGCCGAACGGCTTGCTGTCCGGCGGGCTGAGAATCCGGGCGCCGAACCGGCGGGCGCGCGCACAGTGCTCGTCGATGTTCTCCACCCGCACCATCAACGCCTGGGTGAATTCGTCCGGGCGCTGCACGGGCTGACCGGTCAGAATGACGGAGCCTTCGCCGATGGCTATCTGCGCGTGGTGGATGGTGCCGTCGGGCTCGGGTGGGGTGCGCAGGCGCTCGGTGAAGCCAAAGGCTCCGCGCAGCCAGTCGATGGCTTTGGCCACATCTTTGTAGATGAGTCTGGGTACAATCGGACCTGGCGGCGCGGAACGGTTTTGGATCATGGGGGCTCCTATTAGTGATTGTAGTAAGGATGAGAAGACGTGTCCCCAGGAGTGGGGACACGGCACGCTGAGAGCGTGCGCCACATTACTCGCGGCGCTGGTATTTGCCCACTTCCATCCGCACTCGGCGCAACTCGCCTATGTGGGTCCCGGCGCCGGATTCGCGTTCCTGGGTTCGTTTCTAACCCTGATTGCCGGATTCTTCCTGAGCGTCTTCTCGCTCCTGTCCTGGCCGTTTCGCATGGCCTGGGGCGCTGTTCGCCGCCGCAGAGGATATCGGAAGGCGAGCGTGCAGAAGATCATTTTCTTGGGACTGGATGGGCTCGATCCACGAGTGACGGAACGCATGATGGCTGCGGGTAAGCTGCCGCATCTGGCGCGCCTGGCGGCCGAGGGCAGCTATACGCGGCTGCGCACCACGTATCCGGCGCTCTCGCCGGTGGCGTGGTCCACGTTCGCCACCGGGGTTAGCCCCGCCAAGCATAACATCTTCGATTTTCTGGACCGCAGCCTGAAGTCTTATATGCCGCGGCTCTCATCGGCGCGGGTGGGGAAGCCGGCGCACGTGCTGCGCCTGGGCCGGCTGCGCATCCCGCTCTCGCGAACGCCCGTGAAGTTGCGCCGCAAGAGCCAGCCGTTCTGGAAGATCCTCGGGCGGCAGGGGATCGGCTGCACTATTCTGCGCGTGCCGATCACCTTTCCGCCGGAAAAATTCGACGGCAGGTTGCTTTCCGCGATGTGCACGCCGGACCTGAAGGGCACGCAGGGCAGCTTCTCGCAATTCTCCACGCGGGTGGAGCGGGCGACTTACGAGAACGGCAGCCGCTATCCGCTGCGGCGCGTAGCCGGTGGCTTCACGGGCGAAATCGAAGGTCCTGGGGATGACTTTATGGAAGGCCGCCCCACGCTGCGCATTCCGTTCCGCATAGCGCGGCGGAACGGCGCGTTCGAGTTGCAAGTGCAGGGGCGGCGGTGCCGGCTCACTCCAAGCGAATACACGGACTGGCAGCGGCTCCGCTTCCGCACCGCGATCGGCGTCACGGCCGACGGCATGGCGCGTTTCCTGGTGACCGAGACCGAGCCCGAGTTCAGCCTCTATATGACTCCGCTGAACCTCGATCCGGAGCGGCCCGCGCTGCCCATCAGCCATCCGCCATATTACGCGGCGTATCTGGCGAACCTGCTGGGCACATATGCCACGGTGGGAATGGCCGAAGACACCTGGGCGCTCAACGAGGGCGCCATCGGCGAGGACGCCTTCCTGCGCCAGGCCTGGGACATCTTCGCGGAGCGCGAAGCCATGTTCCTGAACGCGCTGGAGAATACGCGCCGCGGCGTAGTAGCCTGCGTGTTCGACACCAGCGACCGCATCCAGCACATGTTCTACCGCCGCTTGGGCACGGCGGACCCGCACGCGGATACGATCGATGAGATGTACCGCCGCATGGACTCGCTGGTGGGGAAAGCCATGGCATTCGCGGATGCCGGCACGGCGCTGTGGGTGCTCTCGGACCACGGATTCTGCGCGTTCCGCCGCGGCGTGAACATCAACGCATGGCTGCGCGATAACGGCTATCTGAGTTTGCAGAACGGCGGCCGCGAGAGCGCATCGTTTTTCGAGGGCGTGGATTGGAGCCGTACGCGCGCCTACGCATTGGGACTGGGCGGATTTTATCTGAACATGCGGGGCCGGGAGGCGCTGGGCATCGTGGACGGCCGCGAAGCCGGGCAACTGAAAGCCGAGATTATCGGCAAGCTGGCCGGGCTGCGCGACGAAGATGGCGCCGCGCCAATCCGCCAGGTGTATGCGACGGCATCCCTCTATAGCGGGCCGTACCTGGACGCCGCGCCGGATTTCATCGTAGGTTACAACGAGGGCTACCGTTGTTCGTGGGAAGGCGCGGTGGGCAAGGTCGCGGCGCTGGCGATCGAAGACAACGGCAAAGCCTGGAGCGGCGATCATTGCGTGGATCCGGTGCTGGTGCCGGGCGTGCTGTTTTCCAATCGGAAGATCGATGCGGCGGATCCTGGTATCGAAGACCTCGCGCCGACCGCGCTGAAGCTGTTCGGGGTCGAAGTGCCCGCGTGGATGGAAGGGAAGGCGCTGCTATGAAAGGAGTTCGCGTCACTGAATATCATCGTTTGGGCGGCCGCGGGAAGCCTCGCCAAACTGCAAGAAATCGGCCTGCCGCTCCAGACCGACGCGAACCTGCCAAACGTTTGCGCGCTGGCAGCGGGGGGGCCGGTGCGCGGATCGTGGTGGGCGCATGCGCGCAGTCACGAGATTTTCCGGGTGAATTGCGAATTGGCGGAACATCCGGACGCGCTGGTATGCAAACTGATTTCCGGCAAGGTCACCTATGTTCATCGGGCGCTGTGGCCGGCTATTCTGGCGATCGGCCGGGCGCGGGAGTCCTGGCAGATGGAGCGGCTGTCGCACGCGGCCCGCAAGTTGTTAGCTGCAGTGGACGGGAAGCCGACGCAGACGGATCGTAGCTTGCGCAAGCCGGCATCGGAGCTGGAAACCAGTCTGCTGGTTTCGAGTGAGCAATTCAATACCGCGGGAGGGGCGCACGCGAGACGCCTGGAGTCGTAGGAGCATTGGTCGAGCCGGACCGGCTATATTGGAGAACAAAGCACCGTCGGGCGCGCGAAGCTCGAGCTGGAGGATCTCGTGGCGTCGCTGAACCGGAGATATGACGGCCGCGGCCGTCTGCCGTGGCAGGGGTAAGGCTCACGGGTGTGTGTCGAGATGACTATTAAATTAAATAGAGAGCTTGCGGCTAAAGTGACCCGGGCGGCCGTGGCGGGCGGATACAGCTCGACTGAAGAATTCATCGAGCACGTGCTGGAGCGCGAGGTTGCCCGCGAGGTTGCGAAGGTGGCGGACGACCAACCGGACGAGGAAGTGGTGCGCAGGCTGCGCGGGCTCGGCTACATCGATTGATGCTCTCACTGACAGCCATCGCCGTGGCTACGGGTGTCACGCTGGTGTGGGTCTGGAAACGGTTCTCGAACCGGGAACGCATCGCGCTGGCCCGGCGGCAGACGCGCGCGCAGATTTATGCGATGCGCTTGTATGCCGACGACCCGGCCCTCGTCCTCCGGGCACAGTGGCACCTGCTGCGTTGGATCGGGCGGTACCTGGCGCAGATGCTGCGCCCCACCGCGGTGGCCCTCGTTCCGCTGCTGGTTCTGTACGCGCAGTTGGACAACGTTTATGGACACCGTCCGCCGGCGCCTGGGGAATCGGCCGTGGTTACCGCGCAGTTCAGCGGCTTCGCGGTTCTGGACATGTTTGCCGCAACTTTGGAAGGACGGGGCGTGGTGGTGGAGACGCCGGGCGTGCGCATACCCGATCGGCGCCAGGTCTGCTGGCGCGTGCGGGTGGGGGCCACCCCCGGCAGCGTGCTGCTGCGGGCGCGCGGGATTGCCATCGCGAAAGCTGTCCAGTGCGGGAGCGGGCTACGCTATCTTTCGGCAACCTACTGGCACGGGTCGCCGTCGATTGAGGTGTCCTGCCCAGCCGCCACGCTGGACGTAGCCGGCTTCGGGATCGATTGGCCGGTTTGGTTTGGGATCGTCAGCCTGATTACGATGCTGGCGCTGAAGCCGGCCCGATAGCGGGCGGCGCGCAGAGTGCGTGCGCCACAAGCCACCTGTAACATTCGCCTTGCTTTGCAGCATCTTATACTGAAGAATATATGAAACAGGACTCCCCGTCCGCCCTCGACCCTGCGGCGCCCCCCGATACTCTAACCAAGCATGCACCTCCGCCGCACAAGCAGGTTCCCCGGCGTTCCAGCCGGGCCTGGGTTTGGCTGCTGCTTCTGGCGTTGGTGGCGGTGGCTGCGTACTATTTCTGGTCGAAAAAGAGTCCCGCGCAGGGCGGCGCCTCGGGAGCAGCCGCGCAAGCGCAGAAGAAAGGCTTTGGCGCCATACCGGTGGTCGCGACCAAAGCGCGCAAGGGCAATATTCCCGTCTATTTCGTGAACCTCGGCGGCGTACTCCCAATATATACCGTGACGGTGAGGAGCCGCGTAGATGGCCAATTAATGGAAGTGCATTACAAGGAAGGGGACATCGTTCAGAAGGGCGCTCCGCTCATCGAGATCGATCCGCGGCCTTACGACGCCGCGCTGGTGCAGGCGGAAGGGCAACTCATTCGGGACCAGGCGTTGCTGGATAACGCCCTCATCGATCTGACGCGCTATAAAACGCTACTGGCGCAAAATGCCATTCCCGAACAGCAACTGGCCACGCAACAGGCTCTCGTCGCGCAGGATCAAGGGATCGTGAAAACGGATCAGGGGATGATCGACACCGCCAAAGTGAATGTGGCGTACAGCCATATCACGTCCCCGATCTCCGGACGCGTGGGACTGCGCCTGGTGGACCCCGGAAACGTGGTACACGCCGCCGACACCACCGGAATGCTGGTGATTACCCAGATCGACCCGATCAGCGTCCTCTTCCCGCTGCCCGAGGATCAGGTCCCGGTCGTCCTGCAAAAGCTGAACGCCGGGCAGAAGCTGCCCGTGGACGCCTTCGACCGCTCTTCCGACGTCCTGCTGGCGAACGGATATCTGGCGACGGTGGACAATCAAATCGATCCGACCACCGGCTCTCTGCGTTGGAGGGCCAACTTCGACAATCCGGGCTACAAGCTCTTTCCGGGCCAGTTTGTAAACGTGCGCGTACTGGTCCAGTTGAAGCAAGGGGTCACGCTGGCGCCCACGGCCACCATCCAGCGCAACTCGCATAGCGCCTATGTATTTCTGGTGAAGCCGGATTCGACCGTGACGGTGCGCACCGTTACGATCGGCACCGTGGAAGGCAATGACAGCGAAATAACCTCCGGTTTGCAGCCCGGCGACGAGATGGTCATGACCGGAGTCGACAAACTGCAGGAAGGCACCAAGGTTGCCGCGCACCTGACCGACGATACCGGCGCCGGCGCACCCGGGGGCGGTTCCCCCGCGGCCGGCACTCACAAGAAAGGCAGCACCCCGACGGGCGGCAAGCCCGGGAGTGGCGGCAGCGGGACCCACAAGGCCAGTTAGATGAGCCCGTCCCGCATATTCATCCTGCGGCCGATCGCCACGTCTTTGCTCATGGTGGCCATCATGCTGACCGGCATGGTGGCCTACAAGCAGTTGCCAATTTCGGCCTTACCCGAAGTCGATTACCCCACCATCCAGGTGATCACGTTTTATCCCGGCGCCAGCCCCGACGTGATGGCGTCTTCGGTGACCGCGCCGCTGGAGCGGCAGTTCGGCCAAGTACCGGGGCTGCAGCAGATGACCTCCACCAGCTCGGACGGGAGTTCGGTGATCACCCTGCAATTCAGTCTCACGCTCAATATCGACGTGGCCGAGCAGGAAGTGCAGCAATCCATCAACGCCTCGGGAACCTACCTGCCCGTGGATCTTCCCACGCCGCCGATCTACAGCAAGTCCAATCCGGCCGATACGCCGATTCTGACGCTGGCGCTGACTTCCGACGACCTGCCGCTCTCGGCCGTCGAGGATCTGGCCGATACGCGCCTCGCGCCCAAGATCTCGCAGTTGCCGGGCGTCGGCTTGGTGAGCATCAGCGGCGGCCAGAAGCCGGCCGTGCGGATTCAAGCCAACCCGACGGCCATGGCCGCCTACGGCATCAACCTGGAGGATCTGCGCACCGCCATCGTGGCCGCCAACGTGAACCAGGCGAAGGGGAATTTCGACGGCCTGCACCAGGCCTATCAAATCGGCGCGAACGACCAGTTGCTTTCCAGCGCCGACTACAAGCCCATGATCGTGGCGTACCGGAATGGCGCGCCCGTCAAATTGACGGACGTGGCCAAGGTGGTGGACGACACGGAAAACATCCGGCAGGCTGCCTGGATGAACGACGTTCCGGCCGTGATTCTGAACATTCAACGGCAGCCGGGCGCCAACATCATCGCGGTAGTCGATCGCATCAAGCTGCTATTGCCGCAGTTGACCACGAATCTGCCCCAATCCGTTCACGTCATCACTCTGACGGACCGGACCAACACCATTCGGGCGTCGGTGACGGATGTGAAACTCGAGTTGTGCCTGACGGTGGTGCTGGTGGTGCTGGTAATGTTCCTGTTCCTGCGCAATGTGTCGGCGACCATCATTCCCAGCATCGCGGTGCCCCTTTCGCTGGTGGGCACGCTGGGCGTGATGTACCTGCTGGGCTACAGCTTGAACAACCTGACCTTGATGGCGTTGACCATCGCCACCGGATTCGTGGTGGACGACGCCATCGTGATGATCGAAAACATCACGCGCTATATCGAGGAAGGCGAGACTCCCATGAAGGCGGCGCTGCAGGGATCCGCGCAGATCGGGTTCACCATCATATCGCTGACCATCTCGCTGATTGCGGTGCTGATTCCGCTGTTGTTCATGGGCGACATCGTGGGCCGCCTGTTCCGCGAATTCGCGGTGACCCTGAGCGTCACGATCCTGGTTTCGGCGGTGGTTTCGCTGACGCTGACTCCCATGATGGCTTCCAAACTGTTGAAGCATACCCCCAAAGGCAGCGAGGGACGTTTTTACCGCGTTTCCGAGGATGCTTTCAACAGGATCGTCGCGTTCTACGGCAGAACGTTGCAGTTTGTGCTGCGCTTCCAGACCATTACGCTGCTGGTTGCCGTGGCGACCCTGGTGGTGACCATTCTCTTGTTCATCCGGATTCCCAAGGGGTTTTTCCCGATTCAAGACACGGGGGTCATCCAGGGCATCTCGGAAGCGGCTCAGACCGTGTCGTTCGGCGAAATGTCCCGCGAGCAGCAAGCGCTGGCGAAGATCATCGTGAAAGATCCGGCGGTCGATAGTCTTTCCTCGTTTATCGGCATCGATGGCACCAACACCACCATGAACAGCGGGCGTATTCAGATCAACCTGAAGCCGCTGGATGAGCGCCATATCACCGCCAGCGACGTGATCCGGCGTCTGCAGCCGGAACTGGCGGTGGTGCCGGGAATCACCTTGTTCATGCAGCCGGTGCAGGACATCAGCGTGGAGGACCGGGTGAGCCGCACTGAATTCCAATACACCCTCGAAGATGCGAACGCGGAGGAGTTGAATCGCCTGGCGCCGCAAATGATCGAGAAGCTCAAGCGGCTTCCGGAGTTGCGAGATGTGGCCAGCGATCAGCAGGTGCTGGGGTTGCGCGCGACTCTGGTGTTCGACCGGGAGACCGGCTACCGCCTGGGAATCACGCCCTCGGAAATCGATCAAACGCTCTACGATGCCTACGGCCAGCGGCAGGTGTCCACCATGTTTACGCAGTTGAACCAATACCACGTGGTGCTGGAAGTAATGCCCGGATTTGAGAAAACTCCTCTCAATCTGCGCGATCTGTACATTCGGACGGGGATGGGGGCATCCACCAGCGCGGGACTGGTTTCGGGCGGATCGGCCGCCACGCAGACGTTTGGACCGCAGAGCGGCTCATCGGCCTCATTGGCGAGCGCCTCCACGGCATCCGGCGCGATCAATTCGGCCATCGCTTCCAGCGGCGTGTTTGGTATCGCTCCGCAATCCTCCACGGCATTTGCGAACAGCGGCCAGGTGCCGCTCAGCGCCTTCACGCATTTGGAGATGACCAGCGCGCCGATCACCGTGAATCACCAAGGGCAGTTCCCGGTAATTACACTATCCTTCAACCTGGCTCCGGACGGTTCGCTGGGAGACGCCGTGAACGCCGTGAACCGGGTCAAGGACGAGATGAACATACCCCCCAGCGTGCAGGCGGCATTTCAGGGCACGGCGGCGGCTTTTCTGGCGTCGCTGGCGAACGAGCCCGTTTTGATCCTGGCGGCGTTGGTGACAGTTTATATCGTGCTGGGGGTGTTGTACGAGAGCTACATTCATCCCATCACGATTCTTTCGACGCTGCCTTCGGCGGGTGTCGGTGCGCTGCTGTCGCTGTCGCTGTTCAACCAGGACTTCAGCGTGATCTCGTTGATCGGCATCATCCTGCTGATCGGGATTGTGAAAAAGAACGGCATCATGATGATCGATTTTGCCTTGGACGCGGAGCGCAAGGAGGGCCGGCCTCCGGAGGAAGCGATTTATCAGGCCTGCCTGCTGCGATTTCGGCCGATCATGATGACCACCATGGCGGCGCTGTTGGGCGCCGTGCCGCTGGCGTTCGGCAGCGGCGTGGGTTCGGAACTGCGCCGGCCATTGGGCATTACCATGATTGGCGGGTTGATTTTCAGCCAGGCCCTGACCCTCTACACTACGCCGGTGATTTATCTTTGGTTCGACCGCTTGGCCAGGCGATTCTCGCACCGGGAAGAGCGCCAGATCGATCCGGGCGCGGAGCCCATGGGGGCCCAATGATGAACGGTGGGGCGGACCCCCTGGTCCGCACGGGTCCCCCTGGACCCGTTCTTCGGCGGCGGGCAAGCCGGCCAGGGGGCCGGCCGCGGACCAGGGGGGCCGCCCCACAATGAATATTTCCGAGCTCTTTATCAGGCGACCGGTCGCCACCACGCTTCTGACCATCGCCATAGCGCTGGCCGGACTGGTAGCATTCCGGATTTTGCCGGTATCGCCGCTGCCCCAGGTGGATTTTCCGACGGTATCGGTATCCGCATCGCTGCCGGGCGCCAGTCCCGAAACCATGGCCTCCTCGGTAGCCACACCCCTGGAACGGCAGTTCGGCCGCATTGCGTCGGTGACCGAGATGACTTCGTCGAGCAGCCTGGGATCGACCAGCATCACGATGCAATTCGATCTCAACCGGAACATTGACGCGGCGGCGCGCGACGTGCAGGCGGCCATCAACGCGGCGCGCGGCTATCTGCCGGCCAATCTTCCGAGCAACCCTACCTACCGGAAGGTGAATCCGGCGGATTCTCCCATCGTATTGCTGGCGCTGACCTCGGACATACTTTCCAAGGCGCAGATGTACGATGCCGCATCGTCCATCATGGCGCAGAAGTTGGCGCAGGTGAACGGCGTGGGCCAGGTGTCGGTGGGAGGAAGCGCGTTGCCGGGTGTGCGGGTGGAACTCAACCCCACGGCGCTGAACAAGTATGGCATCGGACTGGAGCAGGTCCGGGGCGTGCTGGCCGCGGCCAACGCCAACAACCCGAAGGGGCATTTTTCCGACGGCAGCCACATGTGGGAGGTGGGCGCGAACGATCAGATCTTCCATGCCATCGACTATTCGCCGCTCATCGTGTCGTACCACAATGGAGCGGCGGTGCGCATCTCGGATGTGGGTGAAGCAGTCGATTCCGTGGAGGACCTGCGGAATTCGGGCTATGCCAACGGCAAGCCTTCGGTGCTGGTGGTTATCTTCCGCCAGCCGGGAGCCAACATCATCGATACGGTGGATCGCATCCGCGCCCTGCTTCCGCAGTTGCAGGCGTCCGTCCCGCAAGCCATTCATATCCAGGTAGCCATGGATCAAACGGTTACCATCCGCGCTTCGGTACACGACGTGGAATGGACCATGCTGATCTCGGTGATCCTGGTGGTGCTGGTGGTCTTCTTCTTCCTGCGAAATGTGCGCACCACCATGATTCCCAGCGTGGCGGTTCCGGTATCGCTGATTGGAACGTTCGGCGTGATGTACCTGCTGCACTACAGCATCGACAATTTGTCTTTGATGGCGCTGACCATCTCCACCGGTTTTGTGGTGGATGACGCGATCGTGGTGATCGAGAACATCACGCGCTATCTGGAACAGGGCATGCATCCGTTTCAAGCGGCGCTCAAGGGAGCCCAGGAGATTGGATTTACGGTACTGTCCATGAGTTTGTCCTTGATTGCGGTTTTCATTCCATTGCTGCTGATGGGAGGCATCGTGGGCCGCCTGTTCCGCGAGTTCGCGATAACACTATCGATCGCCATTTCCGTTTCCCTGGTGGTATCGCTCACTACCACGCCGATGATGTGCGCGCACCTGTTGAAAGAGCACCAGGAGCACGGCTGGCTGTACCGGACCAGCGAGCGGTTCTTCACCTGGATCATCAACACGTATGGGAGAACTCTCTCCATCGCGCTGAACCACGCGCCGATTACCCTGGCCATCCTGCTGGCTACGATTGCCCTGAATGCCTACCTGTTTGTGCGGGTGCCGAAGGGCTTTTTCCCGCAGCAGGACAACGGACGCATGATGGGCCAGATTACGGGCGACCAGGATACTTCGTTTCAAGCCATGGATCTGATTCTGCGCCAGATGGTGGACATCATGGATAAGGACCCAGGCGTGGACACGGTCAACGGATTCACGGGCGGCGGCGGCGGACCGGGCGGCGGCACCGCCAATCAGGCGCGCATGTTCATCTCACTGAGACCGTTGCAGGAAAGAAAAGTCCCGGTGGACCAGATCATCGCCCGGCTGCGGCCCAAACTGGCGCGTATACCGGGCGCCACGCTGTACATGCAAGCTTCGCAAGACCTGAGAATTGGCGGACGTTCCAGCGCTGCCCTCTATCAATACACCATGTTGTGCGACAATTTGCAGGACCTGACCACGTATGCGCCGCGCATGCTGGCAGAATTGAAAACGATACCGATCATCGCGGATGTAAATAGCGACCAGCAGAACCGCGGGCTGCAGTCCATGGTGGTGTACGACCGCGAGACGGCCGCGCGTTTCGGCATCTCTTCGCAACTGCTGGACAATACGCTCTACGACGCGTTCGGCCAGCGCCAAGTATCCACCATGTATAACACGCTGAATCAATATCACGTGGTGATGGAGGCGGCGCCGCCATACTGGCAGAACCCGCTTTCCCTACGCGACATTCACGTACAATCGCCGAACGGAGGACAGGTTCCTTTAGACGCCATCGCCAGCTACGCCCCGACCACCGCTCCCCTGGCAGTCACCCATCAGGGCCTGGGCCCCGCGACCACCATCTCGTTCAACCTGCAACCGGGCGTGGCGCTGGGAGATGCGGTGCAAGCGATTACCAAGGCGGCGGCCACGGTGGGCCTGCCGCGCAGCATCCAGACCCGGTTCGCCGGAACGGCGCAGGCTTACCAGGATTCGCTGGGCAACGAACCCGTTCTGATAGCGGCTGCGCTGGCGGCGGTTTATATCGTGCTGGGCATTCTCTACGAGAGTTACATCCACCCAATCACGATTCTTTCCACGCTGCCCTCCGCCGGCGTGGGCGCGCTGCTGGCGCTGTTGCTCACGCACACCGATCTGAGCATCATCGCCATGATCGGCATCATTCTGCTGATCGGCATCGTGAAGAAGAACGCCATTATGATGATCGACTTCGCGCTGGCCGCCGAGAGGAACGAAGGCAAGAATTCCCGGGATTCGATCTTCGAGGCCTGCCTGTTGCGTTTCCGTCCCATTCTGATGACCACCATGGCCGCCATGCTGGGGGCCTTGCCGCTGGCGCTGGGGTCGGGCACCGGATCGGAGCTGCGGCGCCCGCTTGGAATCACCATCATCGGCGGGCTGCTGGTGAGCCAGATGCTGACGCTGTACACCACCCCGGTGGTGTATTTGTACTTCGACCGGCTGCAACACTGGTGGTATCGCGTGCGCCACGCGGATGCGCCCGAAACCCATCCGCTGGGATCCGAAATCTGATGCGAAGCTCTCTTCAGTTTGGTACAAACCGTGGGGCGAGAGTCCGCCTCGGGCTGCTCGCCGGCTTGCTGCTGCTCGATAGCGCGTGCATGGTAGGGCCCAACTACAAGGCTCCCGCCGCGCCGCAGACGCCGGCATACAAAGAGCCGCCGCCGGAAGGCTGGAAGGAAGCGCAGCCCAACGATGGCGCGATTAAAGGCAAGTGGTGGGAGCTTTACAACGACCCGCGGCTCAACGCGCTCGAGGAACAGGTGAGTATCTCGAACCAGAACGTGCTGGCCGCGGAGGCTAATTTCCGGGCGGCCCGTTATGCCATCGCGATTGCGCGGGCGGGTCTGTACCCGACCGTTTCGGCCGGGCCGACGGTTGGGGTTTCCCGATCACTGGGCGTCTCCAACGGGCAGATCGCGGGCGCGACTGCCTCGCTATACGACCTGTCGGGGAGCGCCTCCTGGACGGCGGACATCTGGGGCAGCGTGCGCCGCGGCGTGCGGGCCGCCCAGGAGACGGCGCAAGCCGACTTCGGGTTGCTGGAGAACGCCCGGCTCTCGTACCAATCGGAACTGGCGGAAGACTACTTCGAGCTGCACGGAACCGATGGCGACATCGACCTGCTGGATCGAACCGCCAAGTCGTACGCAGACTATCTCAAGTTGACCAAGGACCGTTACAACTCCGGCGTAGCTTCGGGCGGCGATGTGGCGCTGGCGCAGACCCAGTTGGACACCACCCGGGCGCAGTTGATCGACCTGGGGGTGGCGCGCGCCCAATACGAGCACGCCATCGCCATCCTGGCCGGCAAACCTCCATCGGCCGTGACCATTCCCGCCGCGCTGTTAACGACGCCTCCGCCCCCGGTTCCGGCCGGAGTGCCCTCCGCCCTGCTGGAACGACGCCCCGATATCGCCGCCGCGGAGCGCACCGTGGCTTCGGCCAATGAACAAATCGGCATCGCGGTGGCCGCGTACTATCCCACCCTGACCTTGAGCGCGTCCGGAGGCTTCGAAGCCACGAACATCGCGAAATGGTTCTCGCTGCCGGGCCGCTTTTGGTCCTTGGGAGCGGGATTGTCCGAGGTGGTTTTCGAGGGCGGCAAGCGCCGCGCGCAAGTGAAAATGACCGAGGCGCAGTATGACGCCACCGTGGCGAATTACCGCCAGACGGTGCTGACCGCTTTCCAGCAGGTGGAGGACAACCTGGCCGCTTTGCGCATTCTCGGCGAGGAAACTGTGGCGGCCGAAACAGCCACGAAGGCCGCTAAGGACTCGCTGGACATCGCCACTTATCAATACAAGGCCGGCACCGTGAACTATCTGACGGTCATCACCGCGCAAGCTACCTATCTGGCCAATGAGCAGACGGTAGTCAACCTGCTGGCGCGCCGCATGACTTCGAGCGTCCTGCTGATCCAGGCGCTGGGCGGAGGATGGAATGCGACCGCCTTGCCCAGCAACGATGAACTGCGGCGCGGACTATAGTCCATGCACGAAGTAAGGGTCAACCGAAAAGCCGCCCGCCGGGTGGCATCGGGCCATCCTTGGATTTTCGAGAGCGATGTCGTCGATACGGGCGGCGCGGAACCCGGCGCAACTGTCCATGTCGTCGATCTGAAGGGAAAATCGCTCGGCACAGCCCACTTCAGCGCCGCTTCGCAGATTGCCTTGCGGCTGCTGACGCGGGACGTCGAAGAGATCGGCCGCGAATTCTTCGCCGCGCGCCTGGCCGCGGCGGAGGCCCATCGCCGCCGGGTGGTGCGCGGCACGGAAGCGTATCGCGTGGTGCATGGCGAAGGCGACCTGCTGCCGGCGCTGATTGTGGATCGCTATCGGGACTACCTGGTGCTGCAAACCCTCAACCAGGGCATGGACGGCGCGCGCGACTGGATCGTAGCCAGCCTGGTGGAACTGTTCTCGCCCCTTGGCATCGTGGCGCGCAACGATGCGCCCGTGCGCGTCAAGGAAAAACTGCCGCTCGAATCCGGCGTGATATACGGCGAAGTGCCCGCCATCGTGGAATTCCGCATGAATGGACTGCTGCTGCACGCCGATCTGCTGCACGGCCAGAAGACCGGCATGTTTCTGGACCAGCGGGAAAACTACATCGCGGCGGCTCGCTACGCGCGGGGCAAGGCGCTCGATTGCTTCACTTCGAGCGGCGGCTTCGCGATGCACATGGCGCCGGTCTGCGAATCGGTGGAGGCCCTGGATAGCTCCGGCGCGGCGCTGGCCGGCGCGGCGCGCAACGCGGCGCTCAACGGCATTTCCAATGTCGAATTCCGCGAGGCGGATATCTTCGTGGTGCTGGCGGCATACTCTTCCGCGCGGCGCCAGTTCGACACCGTGATTTTGGATCCGCCGGCTTTCGCCAAGTCGCGCAGCACGCTGGAGGGGGCCATCCGCGGCTACAAGGAAATCAATCTGCGCGCGCTGCGGCTGTTGGGTAAGGGCGGTATTCTGGTTACCTGCTCCTGCTCGCAGCGTCTCACCGAAGCGGCGTTCCTGGAAATAGTGGCGCAAGCCGCGCTGGATGCCGGCCGCCAGTTGCGCGTGCTGGAACGGCGCACGCAGGCGGTGGATCATCCGATTCTGCTGACTGTGCCGGAGACGCACTATTTGAAGTGTTTGATTTTGGAAGTGCTGTAGGCTGGCGCTACGAATTCAAGCGCGCCAGCCAGCCGGCCAGATCGCCCGCCAACTGCGCGTTGTCCGCCGCCATGCGGGTGTACCGTTCGGCCGCCAGCTTCTTGTACTCCGCCAGCAGCTTCACCGGATCGAGCGCATTGATGCGCGCGATCGAAATCGGCCCCAGCACGCCATCTACGGCGCATCGCCCGGCCGCCGATTGCAGCAACTGCAAAGCGGGCGGCCCCATGTTCACCGTCAGATCGAAGACCTTGTTGGCCAGGCTCTGATCGGCGATGGAGCCTATATGACAGCGATCCCAGAAGTAAGTCCGGTAGATCGCGCAGGCTTCGGCGGTGCCGAGATTGCAGATGAAATCCTCATCGGCATCCGGCTGGTAGCCGGAGCTCCGCACGAACTTCAGGGTTATCCCGTGATTCACGATTTCCCCGGTTGCCGGATTGTGAAAGAAGCCGCCCTCATTTTGCAGGGTAATTGCTACGGCGGGTTGAAAATCCGCCATGATCGTTCTATGCTCCTGCCTTGATGCTACTACCGCGATGGTATGGAGCGGCTCTCACAGGCGCGATGGAATCTGCTTAAGTCCCTTTATTGATAGAAGCTTGCGGAATTTTCGCAGGCGTGTGACCGTCAAACCAGCCGGTCCACTCCCGTGGAACAACGACCACGGCCGCGACCAACTTATAGCAAACCCCGTCGAGCGGTTCGCCCAGGCTAATGGTGAAGAGAATCGTGGCGTCTTCCGGAATTCCCAGATCGGAGGACCGATAGTCTCCCTCGTCGCGCCTCTGTAGAGGTCCGGCATAAGAGGGGTCCGTCAGCGGCAGGTCGTATGCAACATCGTTGAGCTGAAACAGAACGCGCGGCATGTTACGCAACTCATAAGTGTTGAATGCGGTGCGCCATCGAATATCGGCGGGCTGTACGAGCGCGAGCGACTCGCGCGCCGGGCGGCCGCGGAAATGCGCGTACTGCACGGACCGCCCCTTGTTTCCGAATAGCAGAGATCCGCGATGCACCGCGGCGGCGACCGCACGCGCATGATCCGCCGACGCCGGACGCTCCAATAGCGTCCACCCCGAGTCGTCCATGAGCCAGTTCTCCGGTTGATGGGGCAAGGGCCGCCGATCCGATAGCCCCATGCGAATTACATCCAGCAGATGCGGCTCGGAATGGTCGGGAAGCCGGTATTGGCTGTACTCCAACTCGCCGTGCTCTTTATCCGAGACGGGCCGGACCCAGCCGCCGCCATCCACGCGCAGGCCGGCCACGCAACGGTAGCTCAACTTATACGAATTTGCGAGGCAGATTAGGTCGACCGACGGCACGGCGCATCCTACAAGTGAGTGATTTTCAGATCGCCCCACTTATCGCGCAGGTACTCCAGCACCAGCCGGCGATGGCAGTGCTCGGCGGTGGGCTCGCTGCACAGCAGCACGGTGGGAACCGAGAACAAGGCGCGATCGAGAGTGTCTTCGATCTTTCTATCCGCCATCAGCGCCAGGAACTTCGTCTCATAGTCCAGCCATGGCCCCTTATTCTTCTTGTATTCGTCCAGCATCTCTTGCGTGGGCGCCAGCAGGGGTTCGTGCCGGTAATCCGCCGCGCAGATCTCCTTCAGAAAGAATTGCAGGTCTTCGCGCTTCGTGAATCCGGCCAGTTGCGACACGTTGTTGAGCCGCACGTCGAGCAATCGCCGGATGTTCGCGCGTCTCAGAAGAAGGAAGAACTGCTCTGCCGTTTTTTTGGTGAAACCGATGGAACAGACTTCCATGGCGCCTCGATTTCGTCGAATAAACTAAGCTGGTTGGCGTGCGGCTCGGCGGCGGCCAATTCAGCCTCGGTCTGCAGGCGGCCATCGCCCCGAATGTGATGCACGGCGACGCCGTGCTCCCCGAGCACGCGGCCGACCAGCAGCCGGCGATGACACCCGGCGGGATCCTCCTCGGCGCACAGCGCCGCTACGACGTGCTGCCGCAAGCCGGCCTCGAGACGGGCTACTCCCGCCTGGAAACCGGGAGACTCGACGACCTTGTCATACAGGACATGGCCCGCGGCATCGTAGTAATGGTCGCCGCGCGGCCGGCCGCCCAGCTCGCTGCCGAGGTAGACGTATTGGCATCCCGCCACGCGCAGGGACTCCACGAGGGACTCGCGGTCGAACTGTGTTGTGTACTTGGAATACGGGCTGGAGCGCACATCGGCAACCACCTGGACCGCATGGAGCCGCAGCAGTTCCAGGAAATGTTCCATGGAATGGTTTGAGTGGCCGATGGTCAGGACCCGCGGACAGTCTTGCGCCTGCTGTGCGGTGGGCGGCACGACCTCATGATACGACATCTGCGTGCGGGTGCGCGAGAGGAGAATTGTCCAATACAAGATGATCCTGAAAAGGAGATCTGTTTCCAATACAAGATGATCCTGAAAACGAGCAAAAGCGGCGGGAAAATGCGGGTGCATGGTTATACGGGTGGAGAACGCCGAGGGG
>Ga0302325_10001360_pt1 | contig 62389 bp, 59 predicted proteins | sample Palsa_T0_2_FD_201948 | JGI IMG/M metagenome (GOLD analysis project Ga0302325, IMG submission 201948) | Peat permafrost microbial communities from Stordalen Mire near Abisko, Sweden - Palsa_T0_2 | ecosystem: Environmental > Terrestrial > Soil > Palsa > Peat permafrost | place: Sweden: Abisko...
CACTCGATCGGGTCGCCGGCGTAATCGACTTCCACCCGTTCGCCGGGAGAAAATTCTCTGGCCGTGATCGTCGCCTCGCGGTACTGCGGGAACTTGCGATAAAACTGTTTCCAGAAGTTCGGATAGGTGATGAGCGCCTTCGCGCGCTCCTCCCAGATAAATTTCATCGGGTGGCCGAGCCCGAGCTCATGGATGATCACGGGCCACTCGAGCTGCGACATCCACAGCGGTTCCGGGCTCGCCGCCGTCTGGTGCGTCAGGCGCTCACCGTCGCGGATCTGGCGCACCAGGCGCCGTGAGCAGCCCAGGGCGGTGGCGATCTCCCGCACGCTCCGTCCGTCGGCGAGGCGGCGTTTGATTTCCTCGTGTCTATCCACCGTTAGCTTCCTTCCCGCCATGCAGCTCTCCCGTTCGTGATGTGGCACGACGGTACGGGATTGCACGGTGAACGGGCCGAAGCCCGGTTTTGGGGGGCAAGGACGGAAAACCGACCGCCGCAGACGGCGCAGGAGCCACGATCGGGGAGCACCCGGATCAAAGGTACCCTGGAAAATCGACCACTCTGTGCTGCCATCGCCGTTCCGCTCCTGGAACCTGGCGATGCGCAAAAGCACACCGCTCAGGGTCGAAAAGCGGCTCCGGCCGGTGGTCCCATTGGGACGAAATCGGGTGGGTCCATTACCCCGAAATCGGGTGGTCCCATTCCGACGAAATCAGGTGGGTCCATTTAGACGAAATCCTGCACCAAGGCGTTTAAAGCCCCATGCCGCAAAGTCGATGCGATCCAACATTTCGAGCGTGCTCGCAAACGGGCCCAAGGGCCGTTCAAGGTCTCCTGCTACCAGCAGCACTTGTTCTACACCGCTGTTGCGTAACGCGCGCAATGCGTCGTTGACCGACACGTTCCCTATGCACCAAGATTGAGCATGTGGTTGGGGTGATCAAGCGGGTGTCCCAGGGGGTCAATGCGACTTCACGATAGCGTCCAAGCGTTGATTTTGCGGGAACATGTTTTGCCGAGCCTGCTCGTCCATGTCCTGCTTGAACGCATATTTGGATGCAAGCGCTGCGGCGCGTTCAGCCGCCGGCCGTGCACTGATCTCATCGACCAGTCGCTTCACGTTCGGATACTGCCCCCACGCCTCAGGTCCGAAAATGAAAGGGATGACGCGCGCCCACCCCCAGACCGACATGTCTACGATGGAGTAAGTGCCCCCGACCATGTATCGGCCCTTGCCGAGTTGTGAATCGACAAGTCCCCAATGCCGCTCGGCTTCATAAGTGTAGCGGTTGAGGGCGTACTCCTTGGGTTCGGGTGCGAAATGCTTGAAGTGAACCGCCTGTCCGCCATAGGGACCGATTCCAGTCGCGACCAGCATCAGCCAGGAAAGCATCTGCGCCCGATCCGCATCGGTCTCGTCGACCAGGAATCGACCGGTCTTATGCGCAAGATATAGCAAGATGGCGGTCGAATCGAACAGCACGGCATCCCCGTCGGTAAGCGCCGGCGTCTTGGCGTTGGGGTTGATCGCGAGGAACGCGGGGTTGAACTGTTCACCCTTGCGGGTATCGATCGGCACCACCTCGTAGTCGAGACCGGTTTCCTCGAGGAACAGAGCAACCTTCGCGGGATTTGGCGACGGGTGGTAGTAAAACTTGATCATCGATGGCCTCCGAAATATCGGGGATTCCCGGCGAAGTTGAATAGAGGGCAGCAGCCGAGAATATCACGTGTGGGCATCCATTAGACCTGGGTGTGTTCGGTTATCACGTTATAGTTAGTAAGACGGTCAAGTTAGCCTTCAAGACTCCGTTAATTTTTTTAAAAGGATCCTACATCATGAAAAGCACTTCAACCCTTGTCGCGACGCTGCTGCTCGGCACGGGTTTTATATTTCAAGAGTGATTGTCGCGAGCATGCGTTTTATCAATAGTGGATGTCGCCATCCGCGGGATCCTGAAGCCACACGGAGAGCGGAAATTTAATTTTCCGCTGCCCAGCCGACGTGTTTGCAATTGTTTGTTCCCGTCTTGCGACATCAATGCTGAAATAAACGACAGAGAATACTGAAATCGACAACCAGGGTCTCAATAGAAGATTTCTGCCCACTCATGCTGGGTTTCCCCCTCCTCCGCGCTTTGCTCAGCGCGATGAAAACGGCACTTACCACCTCTAGGAAGGCTGACACAGTGTGACGGGGTCAGCGCGAAAACGCGGGACATGCGGGGGTTTAGGTCTTCCCGGAATCCGCCCTCAGCGCAACGGTGGTGGCGGTAGCCGTCGTGCGATCCGCCGTGTCTGGTGTGATCGGCGCGAACGATCCATAACTTCCCGAAAAATAAAGAAGGGGTTCGCCCGGGTGAATTTGCGCCCCTTCCACCACGCCCACTACGATCGCGTGATCGCCGCTGAGCAAGATTTGGGAAGTCAGGCATTCGACGTGTGCCAGCGCGTGAGGAATCAATGGCACGTGCAAGACTTGGCCGGCCGCAAACGTAGTCAGTTCTGTTTTTTCGCGCCCCTTTTTCGCGAACAAGCTTGCGACCTGGCTCTGATTGCGGGCAAGAACGCTCACACCAAAGGCCTTGCTCGAGACCATGGAGGCATAACTATCTGCATGTTGCTGAAGAGCGAACATCACCATTGGCGGGTCAAACGACAAAGTGACGAACGATGAGGCCGTTAGGCCAACTATCGCATCGGTAAGTCGATCGTAGGCAGCGACGACGCAAACCGATCCTGCGCTCGTGCGCCCGACTTGTTTATACAATTCGCCCGTGATTGGCATGTCCGGCCCCAAAGGATTAGCTTAGTATTCGCCTGCAGTATTATATGTGATCACGAGGCCGGCGCCCCATCTGCTTTTCGGTAAACCTGACCCTTGATGATTTCCTCGCTTGCCATTTTTCTCAATTTTCAGTTGTTCCGAAAATCGGCAGGAAGGTCACTGTTCGAAGACCGGCTCGTCGCGTCCCGTAGCCGCCGCCCTCGCCATCCCCGATCTTCGCCGCATATGCAACGGCATACGCGTCGACTTCCATCCGCCGGCCCGCGTGATCGCCGCCTTCGATATCGAGTTCCGCGAGATACCTACCCGTGGAGCGCGCCACACGCCCGACTCTGCGCGCCATGCGCATTGACGGATAGCCGAAGCACCGAGGTGTCTGACGGGGCGTGAAAAACAGGAGGTTTTTCCCGCAGCTTCCAGGGACGGATTTACAGCGGCCCGGAAGTCACCTCGGTGCTCCGGCTCTATGCGTGATATGCGTGCATTCACGTTCGCCCCTGACTCTTAGCAGCGCGCGCCATACCGCCCCGTGACGCCAATACCTTCTCCCCGTACCTCATCGGCATCCGTGTGTCTTTCCATCTCCCCGCCTGCATCACCGATGCCATGTCGTTATTCAACGCCAGCAAGTCCTGCGCGGCCCCGACCCGGCAGGAGTGCTGTTCTTCGTCTGGTCGGGCCATTCGGGCTCCCTGCCCTCGCCCGACAACGGCGGCCGAGAGGCGCGACTCCGCCCACTACGCTTCGGCATCCTGCCTCGCTGCGGCCCTGCCGGACCTTCCATGGCCCGGCGTTCGATCGGTTCGACGAGATTTTTATCTCGTCGAAAACACATCCGATCTCACCCTCCCGGACTCTGTCCGTTGCCACATCCCTGTGGCAATACGCGCCAACAATCACGCGCGCCCTTGCTGCTTGGCAGCGCGTGCCATGCCTCCACGGGAGGCCAAGACCTTCTCACCATAGCGCATTGGCATTCGGGTATCTTTCCACCGTCCCGCTTGCATGACTGACGCCATAACAATATTGAGAGCCAATAAATCTTGCGCGGCGCCAACTGCCGCTATGTGAGCCGACCGCCGGTGGCCAGCGAGCGCTTGGCGCTGACGGCATCGGGCCATTCCCGCACCCCCTTCTTGGGATCCTCATCCTCCCCTCTCCACTCCTGACCCTCCGGCAAGATCGCGACCGGCAGGCATTCCATGACCCGATCAAGCCGATCCTCGCCGTGGGTTTCTTCTTGGCAGCCATCGCCTCAGATTGTGCCTATTCTTCGTCCGTCTCCTCGTCAGAGTCGTAATCTTCCGGATGGCCCAAATCAACCCTCATCGTCGACTTCAAATTCCCACGGCGCCTCCGTTTGATCGTTGACCTCGCGAACCGCTGCCTCATTTGCTGTGTTGGCTGACCGCGGCTCAGTGTCGCGGTGGGTCGATTCGGTGCAGCGGGCATCAGCGCTTAAAGCGCTGGTAGTTTCACCGGCGTGTTCATCGTCGCGGTCATCGTCATCATCTTGCATGCCGCTGCTTGGGTGAGAAACAACCCCTTCTGAATGAGTTCCACTCATATTCGTTCCTATTTTGTGCTATGGGCTGGCCACGCTACGCCGACCAGTCGTTGAGATATGTAAGACAACCTCTCTAATTGCGCGGCTCCAAGGTTATCTGCTCCGAAGTTCTGTGAGGCGCCACTGTTGAGCGCGCCCGCGAGGCAAGACCGTTCGGGAGAATCTCCAGAGAACGGCAGAGTTCGGGGTCAGGCTTTAGGCGCCTCTGTTGAGGTTCCGGAGCCTGACCATGGTACGCATACCCACAATGAGCATTTCCATGCGCGAGCTGGATCGACTGAAGTGTATTCAAGCGGTGATCGATGGTGATCTGAAGCCAGGCCGGGCCGCTGAGCGGTTAGGGCTGACGGTCCGACAGATCGAGCGCTTGGTGCTGCGCTATCGTGCGGAGGGACCGATTGGACTGATCTCCCGGCACCGCAACCGACCGGGCAACCGCGGACTGAAAGCGCCGCTGGTGGAGCATGTGCTCAGCATCCTGCGCGAGCATTACGCGGACTTCGGGCCCACGCTGGCGGCCGAGAAGCTGAAGGCCCGCCACAAAATCATTCTGGCTAAGGAGACGGTCCGACGGATCCAAATCGCGGCGGGTCTGTGGCTGCCGCGCAAGCTCCGGCCACCGAGGATCCAGCAGCCGCGCATGCGCCGCTCCTGTATCGGGGAGCTGATCCAGATCGATGGCTGTGAGCATCGCTGGTTTGAGGAGCGAGCGCCGGCATGCACGGTGCTGGTGTACGTCGACGATGCCACCAGTCGGTTGATGGAGATCCTGTTCACGGGCAGCGAGTCGACGTTCGGTTACTTCGAGGCCACGCGTCGATATCTGGAGCGCCATGGCAAGCCGCTGGCGTTCTACAGCGACAAGGCGAGCGTGTTCCGAATCAATAACAAATCGGCGACCGGTGGTGATGGCCATACGCAGTTCGGTCGCGTGCTTTACGAACTCAACATCGACGGGATCTGCGCCAATACGGCAGCGGCCAAGGGACGCGTTGAACGGGCCAACTTGACCCTACAGGACCGATTGGTGAAGGAGCTGCGGCTCCAGGGAATCTCCACGATTGAGGCCGCCAATGCGTTTATGCCGGTGTTTATCGATGAACACAACAAGAAGTTCGCCAAGACACCGCGGAATGCCCACGATGCCCATCGAGCGATCCGCAAGGATGAAGATCTGGATCTGATCTTCTCCTGGCGCGAGCTGCGCAAGCTGACGCAGAACCTCACGCTGCATTATGAGCGGAAGCTCTACATGCTCGAGGATACCGCGGCTCATCGTCAACTGATCGGGAAGTACCTCGATGTGTACCAGTTCCCGGACGGGCGCATCGAGATCCGTGCCGCGGGCGCATCGCTCCCCTACTCCGAGTTCGACAAGCTCGGTGAACTCGATCAGGGGCAAATCGTCGAGAACAAGCGCCTCGGTCACATACTGCAAGCCGTGCAGAAAGTCTAAGCACAGCGAGATAATCGAGTGCACTCAGCACCATCAACCGCACATCGCCAGAACGGTAAACTCTCGCGAGTACGCAAGACGCCCGGCACCAAGACGCAACGCCAACTCAATGTTCACGATCTGGCGGCAGCGATCGCGAGCACCGTGAAACAAGGCAGCGCCCGAGATCGCCGGAACTCCTGACGCCAACGGCGTCAGTCACACTGTGTTGAAGACCCTTGACGAACACTGGAGAACAGAAGTAGAAAGACAGCTGATGAGTCAATGACGACGCGGAATCAGCAAGGTCCCAACCACGACATCTGTACCTAGCCAGAACCCCGACATCTGTATCTGGCTATGACAAAGGTTGTGGGCAGCCTTGGACCGGACGGGCGTTTGAAATTCCTATCCGCTCAAGGATTCCTGAAATTCACCTCAACGCCCGAATGGAGGAGGGTGCGGCTGCGGGAAACCAACATTAGGACCAACATTCGTCCACCGGATGTCCCACCGAATCGAACAGCTGCCCAACTCGCGGGGTAATCTCAACCTTAAGAAAGGGCGAGTCCCGGACACATGATCCCCCGCCAACCTCTCCCGGCCGCATCGCGGCCGAGCGGCTACGCCGCGTCTGCCTTTCCCTCCGGTCCGAGATTACACGGCTGTCCGCGAAGCCAAGGAGACCTGACAGCGAAATTCGTGAGCGCGTAAGCTGACCACGGCGCTGGTGCGCGCGCCTAGATGGCCAACAACGGATGTTTGATTCGGGTGACGAAATCCAGGGAGCCGAAATGAAACCGCCACCTGACCTTGGAGTACACCTCACCAATCTCCGAAGTCTGCGCCGTCAGCGAAAGCGAGACAGCGTGAGACACCCACGGAATTCCCTGTCGGCCGCAGAACGATCACAAGTTTTGGCGAAGACGTCGGGATGCTGCCACATTTGTGGTGGGAATCTGGAGCGCGAGAGATGGCAAGCCGAGTCATCGCGCATAGCGCTGGCGGCACTCACGAAGTCGATAACTACCTTCCCGCGCATTCAACCTGCGACAACTGCCGCTGGGACTATCTGCCCGAAGAATTCCAATACATATTGAAGCTGGGTGTGTGGGCCAGAACCCAAATAGAACATGGCACGACTCTTGGAAACAGTGTCGCCAGCGCATTTGCCGGGTACGAAACCCGCAGAGCGAATCGCCGCGTATCAAAAAGCGAAGTGATAAGCGAATCCAATTGAGGCGCGGGTCCGATGATAACACTCGGCCTTCACAGGACTGTGGAGTGGTGCATGTGCTCGGACTTATGGAATTACCCAAGTCTCGCCAGGCTTCATGGATGGCGGGCATACACCGAGATAGTTTTCGTCAACAATGGAGCCGCGCGTCTCTCGATCACCAGTAATGGTGTGCGATTCACTATGATAGCCGGTCTCGCCGCTGTAGATAACGGTCGTCAACGTCGTGGAAACACCGGAGCCGTTCGCGCATACCAACCTCGACGAGTAACCCGTGGCCATTCGAGTCTGGCTGGAGGTGCACCCCGACGCTTCCGCCGCATTCAACGCGACGGTCTGCACTACGTCGGGGCCGTAGGTCCGACATATTCGTAAGACAAGGTTGGTCGTAAGGGGTTGTGATCCGAGGAGTGTCGTGTTGTACGTGCGACGTTCCCACAATCCTTCCTTCAGCGGCCTTACCAATGCCTGCGTGCCAGGATGGTGACGCGACACTACGGGTAGCAAAGCGAATGCTCCGACACCAAGTGCGAAGTAAGCCAAAAAGACGAATCCCGTAACTCGCCGGGAAAAAGAACCCGCCCGTATTTCCGCGTTATCGCCTTCAAGGATTTGAGCCAGTGCGTCTTTCAGAATGGAATAAAGCAGATAAAAAAAGATGCCGAATGCAATCAACATAACAATCCCACCAATCAATTGCGCAAGTATTCCCGGGATGGATGCGGCAACCAGCGCGCCCAACGAGATCAGCCAGAGTTGCCTCCTTGAAACACGAGCCGTATCGGTCTTGAGGATTCGTGAATGCAAGTAAAGTGAGATAGGCCAAGCGAATAGCGCGCTTGTAATGACGGAGCCGGCGAGACCCCAGAGTAGGGTGGTCAACCATCCATGATTCTGCATCGGGACTCCGGGGTGAGCGAAAGCGCCGAATTTGCGCACTGTTCCGCGGGACCGAATGGCTCGGCGCGGGTCACCGCGATAGCCGCTTTGTACCTGTTTTATAATGCTGAGGCGACCCTAGAGTCAACTAGTAGTGTGACCCATAAATAACGGAACATGTATAATGGCGCATACCTGCATAGACCGAGGAGTCAGGCATGCGACAGACAGAGCTGAGCTTGACAGACGGGACCGTCGGATCGTGGATGAGTTTCGATCCAAGGGTCTGCACATGGCCCGAGAGTTCAATCGGGCCCACATCCTGGCGGCGCTTGATCGCAAGTTGCCGGAGCAGCAGATCATGGAGGTTCTCAAGGTAGGTCGGACGGCGGTATGGCGGACGCGCATGGCGTATCTACAGGGTGGCCTGGAATTCGCACTCCATGATGAGGCGCGACCCGGCAAGCCGAAGCGGTACCGGGCGGACGTCGAGGCGCAGGTGACGGCGCTGGCCTGTTCGACGCCCCCGTCGGGGGCACAGCGCTGGACCGTGGCGCTGCTGACCGAGGTGGCTCGGCGCCAGGCGCCGATGAAGGGGATCAGCCGAGAAACCATCCGCCGGATTCTAAAAAAAACCTCCTCAGACCCTGGTGCAAACTGATGTGGTGCATTGGCGAGCTCACCGCAGAATACCGCAGGCGCATGTACGAACTGCTGGATCTGTATGCTCGCCCCACGATCCGCGCGAGCCGGTGATCTGCTTGGACGAGAAATGCAAGCAATTGCTGCGCGAGACGCGCCGCCCCTTGCCCGCGCAGCCCGGCACACCGGCCAAACACGACTACGAGTACGAGCGGGCTGGTACCTGCAACCTCTTTGTCGCCGTCGAACCGCGCGGTCAGCGTCGCTTCGTCCAAGTCACCGCCCGGCGCACCAAGATCGATTTTGTCGCTTTCGTCTGCCGCCTGCTGCGCCGCGGCTATACCCAGGTTCGCAAGGTGCACTTGGTCTTGGATAACCTCAACACGCATATGCGCGAGAGTTTTGAGGAAGTGCTGGGGCTCAAGACGGCGGCGATACTGCTGCGCCGAATCGAGTTCCACTACACACCCACACATGCCAGCTGGCTGAACATGGCCGAGATCGAAATCGGCATTCTGCAGCGCCAGTGCCTGGCCCGCTGTGCCGCCGAACCCTCCGCCTTGGCCACCGAGGTGGCCGCGTGGCAGAAGCGGCGTAACGCCGCCCGCTACGGGATCGACTGGACGTTCACACGTCGGGATGCGGATCGGAAGTTGAAACGTCATTATGTTTCGTAATTAACGTGTCCCGCTACTAGTGGAAGATCGTCTCATACTGGGCTCAACTGCCCCGGGATTGTAGGATATTAGATGGGTATAGAGCACGGATCCCGACGGAGAATCGCCGCGGCCAACCGACTGTATGATGGCGTCATGTTCGACGGCGCCACCGACAGGCATTTGCAAAAACCGATAGTGAAAGCAGAGGTAAGTCAGATGGGCGCTGAAATACGTATTACCGGTGAATTGGATAGCATCTATCCAGAGCTGGAATCTCTTCTGCGTAAACGAGATTTCACACGTGCCGCGACATTGGCACAAAGATGTTTGGATCTCGCGGAGACCACCGGCGAACGTGATCCTTCGGATGTAGCCCAGCATCTACACAAGGTCGCGGATCTATGCTCGGTGCATCGGATGTACGCACAGGCGGAGCCCTTGTATCGACGGGCGCTGACAATTAGAGAATCGCTAGGCCCGGAAACGACAGCGGTTGGCGCGACACTCTCCGCACTTGGAACGATGTATCAGGGTAGAGGTCAATTCGCGCAAGCAGAAGAGCTCCACAGAAGGGTGATAGCCATCTTCAGCAAAACGCTGGGACCCAATCACCCCAGTACGGCGGCGAGTCTTTTTAACATAGCAAATCTATATCAAGCGCAAGCCCGATATTCAGAAGCGGAACCGTTGTACAAGGACGCACTGACAATCGCAGAAAAGGCCTTTGGTCCCGACAATCCCAATTTGAGCAATTTCCTGACAAATCTCGCTTCGATGTATAGGAAGCAGGGCCGCAATGCGGAGGCCGAAAATCTGTACACCCGCGATCTAGAGATCTGGCAGAAAGCGCGGGGTCCAGAGAACCCGTATATGGCCACCAGCCTCAATCACCTAGGAGCGCTCCAACTGGCTCAAGGTCACAATGACATAGCGGAGTCACTATTCAAGCGCGCGCTTGCCATTCGCGTAAAATTTCAGGGGGCCGAACATCCCGGAGTGGCTATGTGCCTCAGCAATCTCGGAGTACTTTATGAGGGCCACGGACGCTTGGGAGAGGCAAAGTCTTCATATACTCGGGCTCTTGCTATCGCAGAAAAGGTTCTTGGACCAAACCATGCAGAGGTTGCCGTCATTCTGAGCGGTTTAGCCAGCGTGAGCCGAAAAAACGGTGACGTAGAGAGCACAATCTTCCTAGAGAGGCGGGTTGCCGCGATCAGAGCAGCACAATCCCAGACAGCGGAGTAACGCGCGAATCAATATTCGCTAACTGAACCCGCAACGGTACCTGCGATTTGCCTCATCTTCTCGATCGAGATACGTTAATCAGAAACACGAGCGGGGCTGTAATCGACCATTTCGCTGATTGTCACAATTAGGCTTATTTTGGGAGTTTCGAAGTGGACGGCGCGACCCAGATACCCTCAACCGCATTCGAGAAGCATTGTCTCGCCATCGAAGCCCACCGGTGCGCCAGCCGAAGCCGCAGGAGTAGACCTTGGCAGTCATCATCGAAGGTTTCTGCGTAATAACTCGGCGCGACGCGATCGAACGAAAGTTCCCGGGTGGTTGGGATGCGTTCCTCGAATTCGTGCCGACGCGGCAGATATGCTGGGATCAGGACATCGTGCGCGCGACGTTCATGCGAGCTGAAGACGCTACCGAGTTCCTTAATCGCATGATAGGCCAGCATCTGGAATTCATGCGCGGTGACGAGTGCATCGATATCTCAATCATCAGTCAAGCCGGTTCTCTAAAGCGCAATACGCCTTGGCTGACCCTTGCGACCCTCAATCATCCAAGGATTGGCGGCGAGGTACGCACCGCATCGATGGTTGGTTCCGCGGACACGGGGGTAGCGGCCCCTGAGGGTTGGCGCTATGAGAAATCTCTCTACGCCAACCTGATGGTAGACCTCAAAGACCTGAAGTATTTGCGCCGCGACGGCAATGTCGACGTGTACTGGCATCCGGACAGGAAAGAGGAAATCTACGTCGGCGTAGTGTACCCGTCCGTGCCGAGCGCCGCCCGGACCGAGCAGCCGCCCGCAGAACCCGCCGCCGACCCGCGCGTGCGCGCCACAGCCACACGGCCATGGTGGTCGCATGCCATTGCGAACATTCGTGCTTGGCTAGGTCGTACGAGTTGACCGGCACACCTGAGGAGACTGGCTGAACGGAGGGGCTATTGAATCCTAAACGGCCGCCTCGATGAACATGCGAAAGAAATGTGTGTAACCAGGCGCCCTCCGGGCTTGATCGAACATTCGTGCGACCCATAGGGGGGCTCCTCCGCTCACCTCGTTATGTGCGCGGGATCAATTCTCGCGTGACCTTGACACCGAGCGAGACCTGAACACACAAAGTCCCCGCCTAACCCCACTCTTGGCGACGCAGTCGCCGAGCGGCCAGGCCGCGTCCGCCTTTAGATCGAACGCCCTCCCGACCCTCATGGATATCTGGCGTCATCTCCTCAATCAGGATATTTTAATCCCCGACACGAGCCGAGCTGTGATCGAGCATTTCGACGGGTCTCACAAAAAAGGCTTATTCCGGGAGTTCCTAAATGAACGGCGCGACCCAGGTACCCTCAACCGCATTCGAGAAGCTCCGTCTGGCAATCAATGCCCGGCAGCGCACCAGCGAACCCATGATTGCCTCCGACGTTTCGGTGCACCTGATCACGGAGTTCATCGCCGACATCGATCAGACGCTGACGCAGCTACTCAACCGGATCCTGCATCACGACCGGTTCCGACAATTGGAGAGCGCGTGGCGTGGCCTACATTATCTCGTTAGTCATACGGAGACGAGTTCTGATTTGAAGATTCGCGTGCTCGACGTATCAAAAGCAGATCTGATGCAAGAGTTGACACAATTGCCCGACAACCGATGGGTCCAAAGCCGTATTTTCAAAAAGACCTTATGAGGAGGCGTTCGGCGTGCTGGGCGGTGAGCCCTATGGCTGCCTGATCGGCGATTACTACTTCGATCACACTTCCGCCGATGTCGATTTACTCCAAAGCCTCGCGCATATTGCCGCCGCCTGCCACGCGCCGTTCATCTCCGCCGCCGCACCGCATTTGATGGGCATCGGCAGTTGGCGGGAGCTGGATTCGCTCAAAGATCTCGGGAGCGCCTTAGATACGCCAGATCACGTCGGATGGCGCTCGCTGCGTGAGTCCACCGACGCGCGGTATCTCTCGCTCGTGCTGCCGCGCGTGCTGGCGCGCCCGCCCTATTGTGCCAGGGCTGCCTCGGCTGACGAATTTGCCTTTACGGAAAGCACGGAAACGGTCGGCGACATAACTTGGGTAAATCCGGCCTATGCCCTTAGAGACGGTGCTTACGGATCGGCACCAGGCGCAACTGGCGCAGTCAGGACTGACTCTCCTTTTCCATCGCACTAACACCAACCAAGTCGTATGTCTCGATGCCCCGTCGTTGCAGAAGCCAGTCACTTACACCGATGACGAAGCGACGCAAAATGCACGGCGCGGCGCGAAATTACTCTATTTATTTGCCGCGTCACGATTTGCGCAATACGAGCCCTCACCTCCAAAGGAAATCCGCACGCCACCTCCGCAGCAGGCCAGAACACAACCCCCCATCATCGCTCCGGGCACAGTCTCGCGGCCGTGGTGGTCGCAGGCCGTCGCGAACATCCGTGCTTGGCTGGGTCGTACGAATTGACCGACGCAGCTGATCAGGCTGGCTGAATAAGCCGGGACGATTCAGGCCGAGACTTACAGCGCACTAGAATAAAACCGCGAAGAAAAACGGTCAATCGGAGGACATCTGTGCAACACTTGGTCGAGACTGTCGCCACTAGCGCGGAGAATTGACTGGGGGCATAATCCTCTCTGCAATCCGGCGGACAATTGCGGATGTCTTTGTGCCGTTAACTCTTGAAGTCGTTGGTTCCCATGCCGCCAAAATGGGTGCGGCGGCGCGGAAAGTATTTCTGGCGACCGGGACGATCGGTCGCGGGCGCGAAAACGATTGGGTTCTTCCGGACGAATACATATCCGGTCGTCACGCAAAAATATTGTTCGCCAACGGCAAGTTTATGATCGAGGACACGAGCGCCAACGGTGTGTTCCTCAACTCCCCGCGGAATCGCCTGCCCCGCGGAATGCCGTATACGCTGCGCAACGGAGATACCGTGTACATTGACGACTACGAGGTCAAGGTCACGGTCAACGCGGATTCGGTCGCGGACTCGCCGCCGCGCCCTGTCAAATCCTCCATCAAACCCGTGCGTCGCGCAGCTCGGAAGCGGGCGCGACAGAGTTCGGAGGAAGATGTCGAACTCGATTTTGCGCAATTGCTGGCGGGGGCGGGGATTGACTCGGCCGAGGTTACTCCGGAGGTGGCACACCAGTTCGGCCAGATCTTGCACGTGGTAGTTGCCGGTGTGATGGATCTATTGCGAGCGTCTGCGCACATCAAAGATGAGTTTCGCATGCGCATGACTAACCTGAAGGCAACTCGCAACAATCCGCTCAAGTTCTCCGCGAATGTCGAGGATGCGCTGCATAACTTGCTGGCAAAGCGGAATGCTGCATTCCTAGGCCCGGTCGAGGCCTTCGAAGATGCCCTTCAAGACATGCGAAATCACCAAGTAGCGATGCTAGACGGCATACGCGTCGCCTACCAGGCGATGCTGGCGGAGTTCGAACCCACGCGGCTCCAGAAGGTATTTGATCGTCAGTTGAAGAGCGGGTCCATTGTGATCGGACCGGCAAAGCTCAAATATTGGGAACTCTACTGCGATCGACTCGGTGATATGACCAAAGATGCCGATTCCAGCTTTCGGCGTCTATTCGGCGATGAATTTGCGAAGGCTTACGAAGAGCAACTCGCTCGACTCAAGGCGGCAAACCTGGCAAAACGCAGCACCGCTGCGCCTCCGCGGCAGATGGCGGCACCCAGCAACAAAATCATTCCCGATAATTACAACCCGCTCGAGTCAGATGAGCCGGCTCGCCCCTCGCGAGCCCGCCGCCAGAGGCGCCCCCGCCCGTAGAAAATCGATCCGCGTTTTGGCCAGCAATCTGTGGGAGAACTAAGATGGAGAAGATCTGGTCAGCCATGAGGCGTGGAGCCGGACTCTTTCGTTCACCGGCTACTCGTTCCGACCCCGTGCCCGATGCGACGATAACAGAGAGCCAAGCGGGGCACAGCGAAACCGTACTGCGATACAGAGCCGCTGCGGAACAAGGCGACCCGATCGCGCAATGCAACCTCGGCGCGAGGTGTATGAGCGGACAGGGCGTAGCCCAAGACGACACAGCGGCTGTTCACTGGTTCAAAAAAGCCGCAGAGAGCGGTAGCAGCCTCGGTCAAAATAACCTCGGCGCAATGTACGATAGCGGGCGCGGCGTTACTCAGGACTACACCTTGGCGTTGCGCTGGTACCTTAAAGCGGCAGAGCAAGGAATGGCGGGAGCGCAGCACAACCTTGGATCGATGTTTCACCAAGGCCGAGGCATGGCGACCGATCATGAACGGGCTGTTATGTGGTATGCAAAAGCGGCGGAGCAAGGGCTTGCCCAGGCGCAACTCGATCTCGGCGTGATGTTCGCGAATGGTCTCGGCGTACCCCGAGACTACGAGAAAGCTGCCATGTGGTACACAAAGGCAGCCGAGCAAGGCGATGCAGATGCCCAAAACGAACTCGGTGCTTTGTACATTAACGGGCAGGGTGTCGCCCGGAACTCCATCGCGGCGCTTACCTGGTGGACAAAGGCAGCGAATCAAGGACACGTACTCGCCCAGAATAATCTCGGGCAAATGCACCGAGACGGCGACGGCGTAGTTCAGGATTACGAGGTAGCTACCAAGTGGTATTTGATGGCTGCCGAACAAGGCTACGCGCCGGCACAAATCAACGTCGGCCGCCTTTATGAGCACGGGCACGGGGTCGCGCAAGACTATATTGAGGCCACCAATTGGTACATCATGGCCGCAGTCCAGGGAGACGCGATAGCGCAATTAAATCTCGGCGTGATGTACGTGAAAGGGAGAGGTGTCACGAAGGACGTTGTATCCGCGCATATGTGGTGGAGCATTGCAGCGCAGGGCGGCGATGGCAAAGCATCAAAATATCGCGATGAACTCGCTCACCAGTTGACCCCCGAACAGTTAGAGCTGTCTCAGGTCCGGGCACAGCGCTGTGTCAGCTCGGGCTTCAAGGATTGCAACTAAGCAATGGGTGTGATAGCACTGAGTTGCTGAAGGAATGGAAGATCTTAACTAGGCGATAGACGTCTAATGCCAACAGCACTAAACGTAAGCGCGGGCCGTTCACTTGGTTCCCGGACAATCTTGGGAACCGCGCTGTGGCGAGTTAAAGCACTTGCGGATCTAGGCAGCACCGAGGCTGCATACCTGGGTAATGCGCCGCCCTACGACGCACCCGCGGGCTGTTGCCTCTCCGAGTATCTATCCATTGCCGGCCGGTATCGCAGCGTGATCGGGACCCGACCTGAGTTTCGAGAGCGCTTCTTTCATCTGCTGCTGGAAGTGGCGGCAGTCGAAATACATAACAACGACCTCCCAGCTGCCACGCGTTCGGTCGAGGAAGCGCGATCGTTGCTGACAGCAAGCGCGGCCGAAATGGGCCGCTTCGATCTGGCAATCGTGAATGCGTTGATCCTCGAACGCGCACACAAGTACCGGGAAGTCATATCGTTGCTGCAGCGGCTCATGGCGGATCGCCCGTCGTTGCCCGGACAACTCTCGGCCATGGCGATGCAGCACATTGCCAATTCCTACTTCGATCTCGGTGATTTCTCAAGCGCCCAAACGTGGAATAACAAAGTTGTAGAGCTCGCTAAAAGCATTCCGTCCGCGTCCTTAGCGATGCAGATTGCGTACGGCGCGAAGTACGAGCTGGCGCAGATCGAATGGCAAAAAAAAGCGCTGACTGAATCTCTCAGGCAAAGCGCAGCATTGATTGATGATATTGACGCAACCTCGGACCCAACCGTACTCAGCGATGTACTTGTGCGCGCGCTGCGCATCAAGGGGATGTCGCTCACGGACCTCGGCCAACACGCAGCTGCGGTGGCTGCATACGACCGCGCTCTTGCGTTGATGGAACCAACCGCTACACCGGGCGATGGGGCTTCCGAGACCATGGTATTCGCCAGTCGCCTGCGCCAGCGTCGAGCCGGCAGTTATTTTCATTCTGGTAGACGCGAGGAAGCCCTTGAGGAATTGTCCAGACTCACGCAAACGCGTGAGCACTGGTGCAAGGTGCTAGGCCGCGCGGATCTTCTCCCAGATCTTGCAATTGCTTACGCAAACAGCGCGACTTGTCATCTCGCGATCGGTGCTTTCCGAGCGGCTCACGAAATTGCTGAGCGTGGCCTAGCCACACTGTCGGCTGCCCAGGTGCCGGTCGCACCGTTAGCTACGTCTGTCTTGGCCTCGATTGTCAAAAAGCTAACCGAGATCGTGTCGGCGAGTGCACGACAACTTAACAGTCAAGCGGGGGCGATCTCAGCATCGGCCAATTCACCGCCGCCGTTGACGGAGATAGCCAAAGCGGTCGATATCGTGCGGCGAAGCATGTTCGGACCGCTGCACGTCGAATGGCCGGAGAACTACAGGATCGCCCAGGTGGGCGGAGCGGGAAAGCCCTTTGTGCTGATCGAAGGTATCGATCGACCGATGATCATGTTCAACATCCTGCTGCCGACTCCAAAGCCGTCCCTGCGGCCGTCGCCAATCAGTTGACCTTCATCGAATCATCGTATCTTCCAACGTGTGCGACGAACACCAAGGGATCGCTTGCCGTGCCGATAACACGTGAGGCACTTCCCGACGGAAGCACGTTATTCGTAGTTGGGAACGATGCGCTGGGCGGAGCGGTCGGCGGGTTTTTATTACAGTGCGTGGTTCTGTCATCCCAGGGCATGATCGCCACGATCAACATCCAAGGAAAAGGAGATGCCCATTATCAATGGACGAGATTCCGTCCTTGCTTTCGCACGATTCGATGGTTGCAGGATAGTTAGAGGCATGGCGCCCTGGAGACTGGAATGGAAACCACTCGCGAAGAAAAACGGATGATACGGCGCCGGTCGCCCATTATCGCAGGCTCCCCATCATGAGTGTCCCTGCCGCCGTTCCGCCGGATACGCGGATCGAGGCTCTCTACCCGCCGGGTCCGGCGGACGTACCTCGTGATCTCACGCTGCCGTCGCGCGCCTATCGCTTACGCGCGTGGTTCGCGCTCGCCGGGCTCGCGGCGTTCTTCGGCTTCTACCTGGCAATAAGCGCCTGGTTTGCTTGGATCGCCTGTCATCTTCTGCTCCAAGTTATGCGTAACGAAGGGGGCGGGCTGTGGACTGTCGTTGTAGCGCTGGCGGCGGCTTTCCTCTCGGTCTTCATGCTAAAGGCGCTGCTCTTTCTCAGCAACAAGCAGGAGGCGGTGGGAACCGAGATTACAGAGCGCGAGCAGCCGCACTTATTTGCGTTCTTGCGGCGGCTAGCCGATGAGCTCGGCACACGGCAGCCGCACAAAGTGTACCTCTCCTCGCGCGTCAACGCGGCGGTCATCTATGACCTCTCAATACTGAATCTGCTGATTCCTTTGCGCCGCAACCTCGAGATCGGTCTTGGGCTGGTCAACGTACTGTCGCTCGCGGAGCTCAAAGCGGTCTTGGCGCACGAATTTGGACACTTCGCCCAACGCTCGATGCAGGTCGGGCGGTGGGTGTACATCAGTCAGCAAATCGCAAGTCACGTCGTCACGAAACGGGACGCACTTGATGCATTTCTTCGGCAGCTCACCCGCATCATCCCGGTCAATCCTCTCTTCTTACTCATCCCTGCCACGGGATGGATTGTTCGTCTGGCAATTTGGTGCATACGCACACTGACCGACGGCACTTTTCGTCTATTGTTGGCCGCACAACGCGCGCTCCTGCGTCAGATGGAGTTTCAGGCCGATCTTGTCGCTGTGTCGGTGACCGGCAGTGATCCGCTAGTGCAGGCATTGCATAAGACGCAGGCGGCGGATCAAGCCTGGAAACGCGCGTGGACGTTTGCACGTTCCGAGCTTGCCTTAGGGCGCCGTGTGCCAGACGTATTCGCATTGCAGTCCGCGGCCATTGAACGGCTGCGGACGGTGCTCGGAATGCCGGAGTTCGGACGGGTTCCGCCGCCTCCTGATTCGGGTCCCGAATCTTATCGATTATTCAAGGCACGCTTCGTGCAACCTCCGCAAATGTGGATATCGCACCCACCGAGCTTTGAGCGCGAGGAGAACTGCAAGCGCCGTTACGTCCGATCTCACTACGATGACGGGAGCGCGTGGGCACTGTTCGAAAATGCCGATGGACTTCGCTCGCAGATTACTGCCGCAGGGCTGAAGTCGGAAACGGCCGTCGACCTTTCAACCGAAGCCTCAGTGCTCGCGCTAGAGCATTCCTTCGATCGTCCCTACCTCGATCGCCGCTACCACGGAGCCTATTTGGGACGATCCATCGCAAGAACCGCGAGTGATCTGGGCGAGCTCTATGAGGAAGCTCCAGCTGAGAACGCGCTCGCCGGGGCTCTTCGCTCGCTATATCCGGCCTCCTTGGGTGCGGATGTCGAGCTGCTCCGAACTCTCACGGAGGAGAGAAATAGTCTGAAAGCGATAAGCGAAGGGACCCTCCTGCCGACCAACGGCATCATTCGTCATCGCGGTCGCGAGATACTCCGGCGTGACCTGCACTCGGTCCTCATGGACGTGCAGTCGGAACTCGACGCGGTTCAGCTGCGTACGATCGGTCACGACAAGCGTTGTCGGTCCGCACATCTTGCTGCCGCTGCGGCGGTTGGGGGCGGCTGGGACAGCTACTTGCGTGGTCTCGCCGCAGTGTTGCACTATGCCGAACACAGTGAAGCGAACATCGTTGACGCGCGCGGTTACTTGGGATACGTGCTCGCGACCGTCACCCTCCATGGGCAGATCAGCGCCAAAGAGGTTCCTTTCGTCGTAAGCGCTGCCGATGATGTCTTCCGTGCGATATCACAGGCGTACGAGCAGCGCGGATCTGTTCAACTCGATCCGCTCCTTCTACGGCGCCTCGGTGCAGTGGCCTGGCCGTTGCAAAGCCTCCGGTTCGATCTACCAACGCCGGGCTCGAAAAATATTGCAGGATGGCTAAAGGCGATCGACGGCTGGGTATCACACTTCGCTGGATTGCTCGGGCAGCTCAGATTCGCCGCCTTGGATCAGCTGCTCGCAACCGAGGCAAAGATTGCCGAGGCCTACACTGAGCATATCTCGCCGGCCCAGTCGCCCCCGCCCTCGCGAGCACCAACAGATTTCCAGCGGCGGGCGCCCGGTACCGAACGAGACCGCAAACTGAATATTGACTGGCTCGATCGATGGCAAGCGGCAAGCAATCCACTCGCGGCCGTTTCGCGCTGGCTGGTCGCTGCTTCGCTGATTGTGGTCATATCCTGGTTTGGACTCGCGGTCGGCGGCCATGGCGATGCGCGCAAGGAGTTTCAGCAGGGCCTCGCTGCCGAACAGCAAGCGAGAGGGCCGGAGGACTTGGCCCGCGCCGCCGAATGGTACCGCAAAGCCTCGGAGCAAGGACTTGCAGCAGCGCAGAACAATCTCGGCGTATTGTACAGTCAGGGGCGGGGTGTCCCACGCGATCCTGCGCGTGCGGCCACGCTGTTTCGTGAGTCGGCGCGACAAGCCGATCTGGAGGCACAACTGAACCTTGGGCTCGCCTATCTCAACGGCACTGGAGTTTCGCGGGATTACGAACAGGCACACGATTGGATTAGCCGTGCCGCGCAGCACGGGTTGGCCGAGGCGGAATTCCGTCTAGGTCTTATGTATGCGAAAGGACTGGGAGTAGCCCCCGACGCTCCGGAGGCCGTCTACTGGCTCCGCGGGGCCGCCAACCAAGGTCATGCGGTGGCCGAGGCAAGTCTCGGCATGGCTTATTTCAATGGCATGGGGGTCGAGAAGGATCCTGCACAGGCTGTCGTCTGGTTTCGCAAGGCGGCTGAGCAGGGCAATGCGATGGCCCAGGCTGGCCTCGGCGTTGCTTACGTCAGCGGCGTTGGTGTCGAGAAGGATCCTTCACAGGCCGTCGCGTGGTTCCATAAGGCAGCCGAACAGGGCAACGCGATAGCCGAATCAAATCTCGGTATCGCCTATTTCAACGGCTCCGGAGTCGACAAGAACCCTTCGGAGGCAGTGATCTGGTTCCGTAAAGCCGCCGAGCAGGGGCTTGCCCAGGCGCAGTTCAACCTTGCTATTCGATATTACCGTGGGGAGGGCGTGGCTGCCGACCGGAAACAAGCAATAAGTTGGCTCGAGAAAGCAGCAGCGCAACGTTATGATCCTGCAAGCAAAGCATTGGCCGCCGTGCATACGCAGGATAGTCTAGAGAACTCGATCGAATCCACACCGCCGAAGCTTCCCGTACAGTAGTTGTGTCTTCTCGATACTGTATAAGCCTCGTCACTAATCTCTCTTTGCCGCAACGATATAATAATCCCCATGTGCGGCCGCTACGTATCTCCTGACGAAGCCTTCTCCAATTGGCCGGGCCATTCGTGCTATCCCTGCACTCGCCCGACGACGGCGAGTCAGAGGCGTGACTCCGACTCGCCTTCCGGAGTCTCGAGCCACGAGGCTCTCGTCTCCGTTGCCGCTTCCATGCGGCAAGCAATCTCGTACGTGGCGATACACTAGTCTCTATGTGCGGCCGCTACGTATCCCCTGATGAAGCCTCGATCGAGCGCGAGTTCAATCTGGTCCATCACGAGTGGCAGTTCCCAATCAGTTACAACGTCGCACCGACTCAATCGGTCCCGATCGTTCGTATCGCCGCAGACGGCGAGCGCACCGGCGCACTCATGCACTGGGGCCTGATCCCGTATTGGGCGAAAGGCGTTCAGCCGAAGTATTCCACTATCAACGCAACCATCGAAAAATTGACCGAGGCCGCAACCTGGCGCGGCCCCTGGGGCCGTGGCCAACGATGCATCCTCCCCGCGACCGGCTTCTACGAGTGGCAAGTGCAAGCCGACGGAAAAACCAAGCAACCTTACTACATCACCGCGAACGATCAAGCCATATTCGGCTTTGCCGGACTCTGGGACCGCTCCAAGCGAGACGACGGCACGCGAGTCGAAAGCTGCGCAATCGTCACCATGCCCGCGAGCAAATTCATGGCCGAAATTCACAACGCCAAGCAGCGCATGCCGGCGATTCTTACGCGCGAAGACCGCGACGCATGGCTCAGGGGCACGCCCGACGACGCTTTTGCCGCCCTCAAGCAATACCCCGACACGCATCTCGTCGCAACGCCGGTGAGCACGCGGGTCAACGCCCCCAAGAATAATGACGCCACGCTCATTGAGTCCATTGCGGCATGAGGTGACTGTTGGGACCGCGCCTCGAGGCCTGAATGAAGTTACACATAAGCTACACCTTGGATCGACATTCCGGTCTATCGAATGCGCGCCAGATCGCCTGCCCCTGTTTCGGGCCGCCGTAAATCCGTCCCTGGGCGTAACGCATGCGTTACGCGGGCGGCCACTGACGGCCGCCCTGGGCTTGCGCGCAGCAGGACAGCGCAGCGCAATGGAACGCATGCGTTCGACGGGTGGCCACTGATGGCCACCCAGGGCTTGCGCGAAGCATGGACAGCGAAGCGCAATGCTGCGGGAAAAGCTTTCTGCGCTTTTGCGATGCTGCAGCGCGCAGAAAGCCGGTGGTTTGCCGATCCATGGCAAACCCCGCCCGTCGCATGCGACGAGCCCTTGTTTTTCACGCCCCGAAACAGGGACATGCAATCCGGCGCTGATCGAACAGCAATATCGCCCCTGGGACTTGCTCCACCTGCAGCCGCTCAACTGCGACGCGCGGAATCAATTCTCATGTGACGTCAAGAAAGAGCGAGACCTGACACGCACATTCCCTCGCCGAACCCTCTTGGCGGCATCGCCGCCGAGCGGCGAAGCCGCGTCTGACTTTCCCTTCCTATCCGCGGAATCGACGGCATCGAGGCATGGCGTTCGATACTACCGAATCGCGGTCTTCCCTGTCTTCGCCGCGGCAACCTTACCAGCGACCCGCGCACCGGCTGCAGCGGCGTGGCCCACGTTTTTCATGGCTGTCATGAATCCCGGATACGCTGCTGCGAATGACGGGCGAACGACGCTCGGCGCCCCGACGGCCGGAAATTCGAGGGCGGACATCAGGAAACCACTACTCGTCGTCCGCCTTTGATCTTTTCGATAATATGACCGGCCATGCTGACCATTGCGCACAGGGTCGAGAACGGTGGGAAGGGCGAGGACCGCATCCTCGTTGAACATTCGGGATCAAGGATTCTGGCGGTTGTAGCAGACGGCGCCGGCGGCGCCGGTGGCGGCGCAGCCGCAGCGGCGATGGCGTGCTCGATTGCCGGGCAAAGATTGCGAACTCAAGGCAGCGGATCTGCGGAGGATTGGGCGCGGTGCCTGTACGAGGCGGATCGTGCGGTGGTTCGAACAGGTGGGCAGTGCACGGCCGTTGTTGTAGAGATCTCAGAGGGTAGTGTCGTTGGGGCCAGCGTCGGAGACTCCGGCGCGTGGATGCTGACGGTAAAAGCGATTGTCGATCTCACCGAGAACCAACATCGTAAGCCTCTGCTGGGCTCCGATGAAGCCTCGCCGATGGGTATCGGACCGATAGATTTGTCTGGTCGGCTGCTGATTGCCACCGATGGACTGTTTAAGTACGCGACGGAGAGCGACATCGCGCAACGGGCAACCGCATTATCGGTGAACGACGCCGTCGATAGTTTGATCGCTGGTGTGCGGCTGCGCGGCGGCGCATTGCAGGACGATGTCGCGATAATCCTTATTGAGCTGGCCTAGAACTGAGCCGAATGCGAGTGGGCTTAGCCACCGCAGCTCGGTTTGAGACCAAAGTTTCGCCGCTAGTGTGTGATAGTTGAGCAGATGCCGGAGTCTGACGACGCCGTTGTGAATTTGCTGCTTCACGCGGGGTCCGGCCACTCGCAGGGGTAACCCGAACTATTAATTCCACTCACCGACACGAAGTCCTGATTTTCCGCCAGCTCTACCAGGATGCCACGAAAGCGCTGCTCGCGGGCGGTCTTAGTCGGGAATGTGGCTTTGAATTGGTTGAGAACCTTGCTTGGGGAGAGAATGATCTTTGCCTCACAGCCAGGCCTGAATTGTTTCTCAAATTCCCACAGTGCATCGTCATAGTCTGGAAAGGGCGGTTGGTCTCTGTTCATTTGCACGGGTAAGCCTCCTGCAATGCCAAGATGACACCGTAGAGCCTATCTAGGCCTATCGGGATGGCACGACCCACATCGTGCTCGAGCCGCTCGATCTGATGGCGCGCCTCGCGGCGCTGGTGCCGACGCCGCGAATGCACTTGACGCGCTATCACGGCGTGTTTGCCCCGCACAGTCAGTATCGGTCGGCGGTGACGCCGGCGCAGCGGGGCCGTGGTGCAGCGCCGCCGCCGGTGTCTGGCGCGGATCCGACCAAGCCATCGACGCCGCGGCATGTGGCGATGAGCTGGGCAAGACGGCTGAAGCGAGTGTTCGGTGTAGAGATCGAGTGCTGCGCGCGCTGCGGTGGCCAGCTGAAGATCATCGCCAGCATCGAGGAGGCGCAGCTCATTGCGCAGATACTGTCGCACCTGGAGCGTGCTGCGCCGGAGCAGTATCAGAGCGAGCTGCCGCTCGGGGCGCGCGGGCCGCCGCTGCAGCCCAGCCTGCTGTGAACTGGAGGATGAGTAGCGATTCCGTGAGCGGGAGAGGGCGGCGGACGGGGTCCGCTTGTCCTAAGCTCCAGAGAACGGCAGAGTGGGTGGATTGCGGGCGGCGCGGCACGCTTAAGGTCGGCGGTCAGTCAATGGCCGGGGGCCCTGCGCAGAGGCGCATCGGCGGCCCGAATAGCCCAAGCAAGGCACGCGGCCCCTAAGCTTGGACGCAACATAAGGCTGGTTCCGCGCAACAAGGTTGTCGGCAGCCTTGGACCGGACGGGCGTTTGAAATTCCTATCCGCTTTCGCGTAAACCACGGTTAAACGGTTCGTTCCTCGAATCGGAGCGGCGCTTCTGGTCCCCGTTGAAGATTGTAGGCGAATACAATCGACGAAAGAACTACACAATTTCAGATTGGCTGCTGCGGTCACGCTCGTACAAAGGTGCGGACGTCATAGGTGTTGTAGGCATTGTAGTAATTGTGTATGAAATCGGGAAAGAACCGGTCGAAAGCTAGCCGCCGTTCGAACCAGAAATCTCCGTAATTCGGATCAAAAAAAGCGACATCATTGCCGCGCGAACCGATAAATGCCCCCATGACGTGCCCGCCGGCGTCGTCCCTCATCACCGTGAACATGGCGTAGATGCCTCCTACGTTGTTGCGACGAGCATTAACGATCTGCACCAAACTATTGCCGACCGCGTATGCACTGCCCAGCGGGTGGCCCAAGTGACTGCTCGCATGATACTCGCGCGCAACAACATTGCGCCCCCGGAGATACTCTGAGGTATAGGTCAATTGGTCCTGGTTAAAAAGCCCCCCGAGATGTTGTTGAGTAGTAATTTCGTTGATCACGTTGATATTGATATCGTAGGTTGCTTCCCCGCCGCGTGTCGTGTACGACAACAATTCATCCCACAGGGACACATCGTTGGCGTGATCGCCGATCCAACGCGCGACAATGGCCTCGCAAATGCCGCCCCGAGTATTTGAATAGCGCTTGCAGAAGGACAGCATCGGTTCCCTTGCCTGGGAGAACGGGCAGACGAGAGTCGCGCCCGTGTTGTTCACGATCTGGTTCTGTACGCCTTTGAATTCGGCCTGAATACGCAGCAATTCATTCGGACCCATTGTGGTCTCATCCGTCTTCAAAGCCATCAGCATACACATGCCGTGCCCGACAGGCGACCCGCTGTTCGATTTCTTGCGCCGCACAAAAGTTTTGGCCCATACCACCCGACAGTAACGTGCTCGTGCGCGTGCGTAACGGACCAATATCGAAGCTCAGACTCCTGCGCGGTGCTTGCGCCATACCGCTCGGCAGCCTGATTTTCGGATGCAGCGAGATCCAGGGTGGGAAACTGCTGGCGCCGGAGCTATTCGGCCTGAACCGAGTCGCTCCCGGAACCTATGTCGAGGCCACCGCGGATGCCGCAACCCGTGAGCGGCTCCTAGAAATCCGCGAACATGCAATGCAAGCGATCCGCGCGGTGTAAGCGCGCTGGAGTTGAGCGTTTTCTTGAGCGCTGATACCGATCTCAAGCGCGCAAATAACGCGCGCCGGAATCTTCTCGTAAGCCCACTCTCGAAATTGTGCTCGGGATCGCGATATTCGCGGAAGGCGTCGCGCTGGCGTGGTACGCCATCGTTGCGGCGCGTCCGGGCAAACAATTCACGGCTGCAGAACTGTTCGGCACATCTCTCTCATCATTTTCGGCGGTTTCGATCCAGTGAACTTCGTATGCCTCGGCCTCCCATTCTTTTCGAGTAACGTCGCGGAGTCTCCGCCTCTCAAGAAGGTTGCTTTGTTTTTCTATGGTGTTGGCCTGCTCTTCGCCGTTGCGGGCTGGATCTGCAAACATTGGTTCCGATGAAGAGCCGGCAAGGGACGTGTCGGCGTTCGGTACAGATGACGTACTTTTATTTCAATGAGCATGGCGGGGTTGCTCCAAGTGGGTGTTATTGTGCTAAAAATCGCAGCCAATATTTCTGGCCGGCAGGGAGTACCATGCGTTCCCGTAGATTGACACTTAGTATCCTGTTCACAATCGCGGCCTTGCATGCCAATGGCGTGCTCGCCGCGGGCCCTGATGTTTGCGGGGCCCTTCCCATCGCAACGGTCAACGAGCTGGCTCATCTAAGTCTCACCGGCGTGCGCTCAGACGTCTCCGAAGAAGCCAAAAGTTACGGCTGTTCGTATGGGGCCGGCGGCTTAGTTTCCGTGAGCGTCATTCGTCCGGGTGGCGCAGCGGCGTTCGCGCGCACGAGCAGTCGCTACCCAAACGCCGCGGCCGTGGCCGGGCTAGGAGACAAAGCGGTCTATGACAAACGGCTGGGGACCATCGCTCTGTTCGGTGACATGGTAATTGACGCCTTTGTGCCCGCGGGAAAAATGACCGATGCACAGTTATCATCGATTGAAAAGTCGCTGATACTGGCCCTCCGTAACAAACTTTGAGCGGCTGAGGCGCTACACGTCGTAGGAAAACGCAGCCGCCGAGCCGCTTCGCCGCGTCCGGCGTTCAACTCTCCCGCACCACCTTCTTGGCATCCTTATCCTCCCGCAGCCCGATAAACTTCGTATGGCGCAACTTCTCAGCGCCGGTCCACTCCGCAAAATCGATTCTCACCACCACTTTCGGCTTCAACCACGCACACGACTTCATCTTCTCCGCGGTCAACCCCTGACCCCAGCGCCCCTCGGATTGCTCCGGCAAATTCACGAACGGACATTTCTCGGTTTTGAGATTCTTGATTTTCGCAAACACCTCGCGCCGCGTGGCCGGCACGAACCCCGCGCGCACCCGCGCCGCGAAGTACAGCTCCTTGCCACGATAGAATCCGATGACCAACGCATCGAAGCCATTCCCGCCCGGGGTATAGCCCCCGACCACGAATTCCTGACCCACATTAATCCGGTACTTGCACCAAGAACCCGAACGCCTGCCGGGCTCGTACACGCCATCCAACCGCTTGGCGACAACGCCTTCCAGACCGTGCTTCTTCACGAAGGCAAGAATCTTCTTCGAGGAACCCAGCTCCGCCGGCGAAGTACTGATGTGATCGTTACGCGTGAGGACTTTATCGAGAATCTTGCGTCGCTCCACCAAGGGAAGCTGTGAGACGTCCCGACCCTTGTGGACCAAAATATTGAACACGTAGTAGTGAATCTTCGACTCCGCCGAGCGGAAATTCTGCAACAGCCCGAAATCCGACCGCCCTTGGGCATCCAGCGCCACCACCTCGCCGTCAAGAATGGTCGAGTCCGGCAGCGGCTCCAGGGCCTCCGCGACGTACGGAAACTTGCGACTCAAGAGATTGCCGCGCCGTGAGTACAGCGCCGTCTTGCCCTTTTTCTTGACCGCCTCGAGCCGAAAGCCGTCGAGTTTAATCTCGTAGCTCCACTCCTTGCCCTCCGGCAGGGTCGCGACAGGCAAGCATTCCATAGACTCGATAAAGCCGATTTTCCCCGCAGGTTTCTTCTTGGCAGCCATTACGGCCGATTGTGCCTGACCGCTTGACCCATTGCACCGCGTTACTGTGACGGCAGGAGGGTTCAATCCACAGAACGCCCAGCGGTTTGGTCTGCATGCGGCATGTGGCGATGAGCTGGGCAAGACGGCTGAAGCGAGTGTTCGGTGTAGAGATCGAGTGCTGCGCGCGCTGCGACCGGCGGCCCGAATAGCCCAAGCAAGGCACGCGGCCCCTAAGCTTGGACGCAACATAAGGCTGGTTACGCGCAACAAGGTTGTGGGCAGCCTTGGACCGGACGGGCGTTTGAAATTCCTATCCGCAATCGATGGGCAAGAACATCGACGACATTGGTCTGCGGATCGAAACTATAGTCCCAGATATGCTCCAATATCATGGTTTTGGTGATCGGGCGCCCCGGATGGCGCATCAGCAATTCGAGCAGCGCGAATTCGCGATTTTGTAGATCAATTGTCTGCCCCGCTCGGGCGACCGCACGGGTCAACAGATTCATCGACAAATCACCGACGACAAGAGTCGTCGGTTCTGCGACGTGCGTCGACCGCCGTATCAGGGCTTGAATACGCGCCAAGAGTTCGGAGAACGCGAATGGTTTGGTCAAATAGTCGTCGGCGCCCGCATGCAGACCGGCAACACGGTTGTCGACGCTTGCCATGGCACTGAGCAGCAACACGGGCACAAGGCTCTTGTGGCGACGCATGCGGCGTATCACCGCGAGCCCGTCGAGCTTGGGCAGCATGATATCCAGTACCAGCGCATCGTAGGTAACCGATTCACATAAGGACAGCGCCTCCTCCCCATCGGAAGCTTTGTCGACGGCAAAACCGCTCTGCTTCAAGCCGTTCAATATGAAGGAAGCAATTTTCTCATCATCTTCGACTACCAGGATACGCATGCATCAAACCCTAGGGTCGCGAGACTAGCGCCGGGTTGTGCCATTTTCCATGAGCCGCAATCAAGGCGTCGGCTTCTTTAGGCCCCCACCCATGTCGTCGATAGGGGCGCACCGGCCGATGGTTCTTGAGTACCGGGTCGACTGCCGCCCAGGCAGCCTCCACAGCGTCCTCGCGAGTGAATAGCGATCCATCGCCAACCATCGCAGCGGCCAACAGTCTCTCGTATGGTGCCTCCGCTTCCGGCTGCTCGTCAGACAGGAAAAGCTCGCGCTGTTCGCCCACGAATTCCTTCCCCGTTCGCTTTACTCGAGCGGCCAAGGCGATGGCGGTGTTGGGCGAGAGGCGAAAACGCAGATAGTTTTTCGGACTGATTGCCGAGACTGAATCAGCAAAGAGACGTTGCGGCGGCGGTTTCAGTCGTACTATGACTTCCGTGGCCGTTTCGGCAAGGTATTTGCCTGAACGCAAATACCAGGGTACTCCTTGCCAGCGCCAGGAATCGATGAACAGCCGCAGGGCGCAGAAGGTCTCGACATCGGAGTGCTTCGCCACGTGCGGCTCCCGACGGTAGCCGGCATACTGACCACGCACCACATCACCGCGTTTGAGGGGTCGCATCGCCTGGAAGACTTCGGCCGTCTCACCGTGCACGGCGCCAAAGCCCCGACAGGCGGGCGGTTCCATCGCAAGCAGCGCGACGATCTGAAACAGATGATTTTGGATGACATCCCGAAGACATCCCGCAGTTTCGTAGAACGCGCCGCGTTCTTCCACGCCGAAACTCTCAGCCAGCGTAATCTGAACACTCGCCACATAGTTGCGGTTCCAGATTGGTTCCAAAAACGAATTGGCAAACCGAAAATACAGGATGTTCATGATCGCTTCCTTCGCGAGGAAGTGATCGATGCGGAATATGGAGTCTTCCGGAAACACCGATCGAGCAACGCGGTTGAGTTTGCGCGCTGACGCGAGGTCACGCCCGAAGGGCTTTTCGACTATTACTCGGGCATTATTGGCCAAGCCCGCGGCGCCAAGTGCGGTGATGACGGTTGCAAATAGCTCGGGGGGAATTGCCAGATAGTACGCGGGGTGTTTTGCGCCTTTCAAAGCCGCCTTAAGCGCCTGGAATGTCGCCGGATCGTTGTAGTCGCCATCCACGTATCTGAGTTGGGACAGCAGACGGGCAAGGGCAGCTCGGTGCTCGATCTTTCCGCTGTTCTGAATACTTCGTTTCGCGTGCTTGCAAAGCTGAACCAATGTCCATTTCGAGGAGGCCACTCCAATCACCGGAACTTTTAGGACGCCCCGCGCTGCCATGGCGTAAAGCGCCGGAAAGGTCATTTTATAGGCGAGGTCCCCGGTCACGCCGAAGAGGACCAATGCGTCTGATGGAATTTGCCCGCCCCTGCCAATGTACATGTCGAGCTTCCTTCTACTTTTTCTCGTTGTGGCCGCCAAATTGCTTTCGCATGGCAGATAGAAGACGGTTCGCGTAATCTGCATTGCCGCGAGACTCAAATCGCTCAAAGAGCGCGGCGCCGATGACGGGTGTAGGCACACCTTCATCAATTGCTGCGGCCAAAGTCCACCGCCCTTCGCCCGAATCGGATACGCGTCCCGCATATTCGCGAAGATCCGGGTCGCCGCGCAGCGCCTTCGCGGTAAGATCCAGCAGCCAGGAACTAATCACACTCCCGTGCCGCCAGACTTCCGCGATGTCGGGCAGTTTTAGATCGAATTGATAATATTCTGGATTGCGTAGCGGCGTTGTCTCGGCATCTGAGTCCTGCGATTGCTTGCCGATGTTTGCATGACGCAAGATATTGAGCCCTTCGGCGTAGGAGGCCATGACGCCATATTCAATGCCGTTGTGGACCATCTTGACGAAGTGCCCAGCTCCTTGCGGACCGCAGTGCAAGTAGCCGCTTTCGGCCTCGCGCGCGTTTGCGTCCGGTCCGACGTCGGACGACTGCGCGGGACCGGGAGCGAGCGCCTTAAAGATCGGATCGAGATGTTCGACAATCTCCGCATCTCCGCCAATCATCAGGCAGTATCCGCGTTCGATTCCCATTACGCCGCCGCTGGTCCCGACATCGACATAATGAATCCCGCGCGCTTTCAACTCACGGCCACGTCGCAGGTCGTCGAGATAGTGCGAATTGCCGCCATCGATAATGATATCGCCCATGGTTAACAAAGGGCCCAAGGCAGCCAACTCTCGATCAACCAGCGCTGCCGGAACCATGAGCCAGATGGCACGCGGCTTCGCCAGGGCAGCGATCAATTCCGCGAGAGACGCCGTCCCACGCGCTCCGCGCTGCGAAAGCTCTTTGACCGCCTTCGGATCAACATCGTAGACCACGCATTCGTGACCGGCCTGCGCCAGACGGCGTACCATATTGGCGCCCATTCGCCCCAATCCCACCATGCCAATCTGAGCCATGTTGCACCTCTCTATTTTGCGGCACCGTTCGCCCGTATTAGATGTTACCGACCAAGGATCGTTCGGAATCTGTCACCGCAGCCTATGTCGTGTCCAACCAGCCGCCGGTGAATCCCGCCCTGCGCAGTCCGGTCACGACATACGAACACCGCCCCGTCAGTCGCCAAAGAAGTGCGGTGCGATAATTCTCAATCATCAGCACGATGGGCCCCTGGTTGAGCCCGTATTGCCAGGGCGATACCCAGGCGTGACGGTTGGCGTCCTTTATCGGATAAGTGGCATTGAAAGTCGCCTTGAATCCGTAGGGATTGAAGGACTTCAACTGGAGTTGATGAATGAAGTAATCGATCGTCGGCAATACAATATCCGGCGCAAACGGTAACGAGGCCACGACTGCCCATGGCGCGATTGTTCCGTCGTCCGGGCCGAACGGCACGGCGCGTGCGATATAACCGAAGAACTGCCGCTCGGTTCCGTCTATGGTGATCGACTCGGGGCCTGGGCCGTCGCTGGCGGTAATCCCCCAACAGCGACTGCCGTAGCCAGTGAAGCGCGCCGGATTGTCGATCGCATATTGGCGTTGTACGTGAGTGGCTCGGCGACTGTTCTCGAAATAATCAATCCCCTTACCTCGCATAAAACGATCTTGGATACCTCGAAAGTCAATCCATATATGCGACAGTTGATGCGTGAAAAATGACCCCGAATAGAGATAGTCATATCCGTACTGGCTCTTCCACTCGTAGGTTGAACACCAGGCGGCAAAGCCGTCCGTGGCCAATGGATAGGTCGGTGAGCCCAGCGCGAGTACATACAACAGCACCCCTTCGTCATAGCCTTCCCAACGATAGGGGAGAAAGCCCCTTTCCGGAGCCCATCCGTGAGTGATTGTTTCGCGCCCGTTTTGCGCCCATGGCCAGTTGACGCGTCGATATAACGCATCGGCGATGCTGCGGATTTCCTTCTCGTCGCTCGTATGCGCGTCAAAATACGCCGCCGCCGTCAGCATGCCGGCCAATAAAAACCCAGTGTCGACCGTCGAGAGCTCGCACTTCCAGGCGCGCCTGCCGGTTTGCATGTCCAGAAAGTGATAATAAAAGCCCTGATAACCGGTTGCATCCGGCTCCGGTCCCTGCGGACTATTCGCAAAAAAGCGCAGTGTCGCAAGCGTTCGCTCAACCGCGGCGGCCCGAGAGAGGAGTTTGCGCTCCACTCCGACCGGATAGGCCGCCAGCGCGAAGCCGGTGGCCGCAATGCTGGCCGGCCAATCGCGAGCCGTCTTGTCGATGACGAGCCCGTTGACGGGATTCGGTTCATGGACGAAGTAGCTGAAAGATTCGCGCTGCAGCGCATCCAGCTCCCCCTCCACATCGTGACCCGAATTAGTCATCGGCGCGAATGTGATTTCTCGAGTTGCTTGCGGATCGCTGTCAATTCCCGCCGTCGTTTGGGTGTGGCCTTGGGGTATGCCATTTTTAGGTCATCAAGAACATCGACAACGATTTGCGACACGATTAAACGCGCATTCTCTTTGTCGTCAGCAGGAACGGTATACCATGGTGCGTGATTCGTGCTGGTGGCTTCCAGGCATCTCTCATACGCACGCATATAGTGCTTCCAATACTTCCTTTCGTGAACATCCGACTGACTGAACTTCCAGTTCTTATCAGGCTCATCGATTCGCTCCAAGAATCGCTTTGCCTGCTCCTTCTTCGATAGGTGAAGAAAGAATTTGACAATTTGGGTTCCGTTTCTATGCAGATGCGCCTCCAATTCGACAATGGAACGGTACCGTCCCGCCCAGAAATGCTTCATATCCCGCGAGTGTTTCGGAAGGTTCTGGGTGCCTAGAATTTCGGGGTGAACCTGAGTGACCAGCACCTCTTCATAATAAGATCGATTGAAGATGCCAATTCGCCCGCGTTCCGGAAGCCGGCACGTCGTACGCCAGAGAAAATCGTGCTTCAGCTCCTCAGTGCTCGGTTGTTTGAAGCTGAAAACTTCGCAGCCTTCCGGATTCACCCCGGACATCACATGCCGAATGGCGCCGTCCTTACCGGCCGAATCCATGCCCTGAAAGATCAGCAGCAGCGCGTAACGACCCGACGCATAGTGCAGTTGCTGCCGCGAACTCAAAGCCTCGACGTGAGTCTGCAATATCGTTTGATATTGCTCCTTGGTCTCGTATTCGGCCTTGACGATTGTCGGCCACTTGGCGAGCTTCACTTGTTTTCCGGGCTGCACTCTGAAATCGGTCGATTGTATTTTCAATTGTTCACCTGTGATGGCGTTGATATGCTCTGGATTGATCCCGGACCCTGGCAAAGGACTTGCGGTACGGAATGCGCTCAAGAGTGACTTAGATCGACCTTCGCAAGTTCAGACGCCTTCTTGGTGTCCGCCTCCGCTTTCTCGAGCTCCTGCACCGCAAGAACGTCCTGGCGGCCTAGTTCCTGGTACAAGGCATGGACTCGCTCGACAAGCTTTGGCGTCAAGTTCGGCGATGCTTTTGTTGCTGGTTCTGCGGGAGGTTCTGAACTAGCGGCCGATTTGACAGCTGCCGCTTGCTCTGGCGTCTGCGCCCCCATGGCCGGTCGGGTGGCATCTGGCTTCGTGTCGACCTGCGCATCGGATTTGGCCTGAGCCGCCGCCACCGCGGGCGTGATTGGCTTGTTTGCGTCGGCCGCTTTGATTTTCGCCTTGGAGCGGTCAAGAATCCGGTAGGCGAGCAGCTTCACACGATCATTCACAACGAACCACGCCAGCGCGTAGCCCCACACGATTCCCGCATATTTCCAGCCAAGTGGCGCCATGAATAGTCCGTAGACGGCTATCAGCGTGGCTATGGCTTGCGTGCCGAGCACGGCAATCCATAGGATGCGCGCGGGACGAATTGACCAAAAGGGACCGCGAGTGCGAGTTAGAAATATAGTTAGGTGTCCGGCGACGGACAGCTTCAAGTACATGAGCGTCTGGACGTGCGCATGGTCGAGATGAAATACGTTTAGGCCGAGATAAAACAACCCGAAGGCGGCGACGGTTCCAATGACGCCGAGCACCGTGGAGATCCCGAGCACCACGCGCATGTTCCAGGCTTCAGGCTGATCTCTATAATGCACATTGTCGTAGGCGATCGACAGAATGGCGCCGTCGTTGAGCAACGCGAGCATCACGATCATGACCGCCGTTACCGGATAGAAGTTGAATATCAGGATCGCCAGTGTCATAAAGAGCAGAACGCGGAGCGTCTCGGCAATGCGATAGATCGCGTAGCTATTCATGCGCTGGAATATTTTTCGGCTCTCCTTGATCGCGTCTATGATCACCGAAAGCCCGGGCGTCATCAGGACGATGGCCGCCGCGGCGCGCGCCGCGTCCGTGGCACCCGACACGGCGATGCCGCAATCCGCCTTCTTAAGCGCCGGAGCATCATTCACCCCGTCGCCGGTCATGCCGACAATGTGGCCGCGCTTTTGCAAGACGTCGATGATGTGATACTTGTGCTCGGGAAACACTTGGGCAAAGCCATCGGCCTTCTCGATCGACTCTGCCGCCGCCGCGCTCACTGGCTGCTTAGGGTCGCCCAAGGTACCGGCATCGAGGATATTCGTACCCATGTCCAATTTCTTGGCCGTCTCCTTGGCAATGGCGAGCGCATCGCCGGTCACCATCTTGACTTTGACTCCCATTGTTTGCGCCATCGCAATGGTGGTCTTGGCATCGTCGCGTGGCGGATCGAATAGAGGCAAGACTCCAACGAGCTGCCATTTGCCGTCGCCTTCGGCTCGTGCCACACCAAGAGACCGAAAACCGCGCGCCGCAAAGTTCTTGACTGCCTCCTCGACAGCAGGTTTTACCTGATCGGCATTGGCCGCCAGCGCCAAAATCACCTGCGGCGCGCCCTTGGTCACCTTGAATTGCTTTCCGTCCTTGTCCTTGACTTCAGCCTCCGTGCGTTTGTGCACCGGATCGAACGGCGTAAAGTGAACCACCTGGTAGCTCCTTAGAACCCGGGCATCTTTCACACCGCTTAGCACCGCCAGATCAATGGTGTCGTCATTGTCCGCGCGCGAAGCCAGCGCTGCATCGAGAATGACCTGCGCCGACTCCACGTGTTCAACGTGGAACGGATCGCCCAGGGTGAGCTTGTTTTGGGTCAGTGTGCCGGTCTTGTCCGCACACAGCACATCGACGCCCGCCAACTCTTCAATCGCCACCAATCGGCTGACCACCGCCTGCTTTTTGGCCAGCAGGCGAGCACCCACGGCCATAGTCACGGACAGTACGGTCGGCATCGCAACGGGAATCGCCGCGACGGTCAATACCAGGGCGAATTGCAACGTCGAGAGGATCGCGTCACCGCGATGGATGGCAAAACCAATGATCACGGCCACCAAGGACACCGCCAGGATGATCAAGTAATTGCCGATTCTGAGAACCGCTTTTTGAAAGTGGCTGACGGTGTGCGCTTGCTCCACTAGCTGCGCAGTTTTGCCGAAGTAGGTCTTCTCGCCCGTGGTGTAGACCAATGCGCTGCTCTGGCCGCGGCGAACGATTGAGCCCGAAAACACCGCGTCGCCGGGATTTCGCGTGGCGGGTAAGGATTCTCCGGTCAGCGCGGACTGGTCGACCGACATCGGATCGCCATCGAGCAGGCGGGCGTCCGCCGGCACGATGTCGCCCAACCGCAGTTGGATCACATCGCCCGGCACCAGCTCTCGCGCCGGCGGAGTGACCCACTTACCATCGCGTTTTACTCGGGTCTTGGTCGCGAGCTTGGCCTTGAGCGCCGCGATGGCGTTACCCGCTTCGCGCTCCTCCCAAAAGGCGACGACGGCATTTGACATCAACAACACTAGGATAATGCAAAAGTCCGGCCAGTGTTTGACAACGCCCGATAGAATCACCGCCGCTTCGATCATCCACGGGATGGGACCCCAAAAGTAGCTCAGGAACTTAAGGAGCGGGTTGGTCTTCTTTTCCGTAATCTCATTGGGTCCATATTGCGTGAGTCGCTTTGCCGCTTCGGTTTGCGTGAGACCGGCCGGCGAGCATTCGAGTCGCTTCTCAACTTCCGGAAGCGGCAGCGTTTGCAAGTCATTCTCGGCACTCGATTCCGGTTTGGCCTGAGCGCTGCGCGGCTTCGTCGGGTCGGATGGTGGTTTGGGCTTCATGATGCATTTTCCTGGGCGATCGGGAACGGCTTCACGGCCGCGCGATCACCGCATCGACAGTGGTTTGTGCCTCTTTGAGGATCTGCCGTAGCTGATCGGGCCCGCGGAAACTCTCCGCGTATATCTTGTAAATATCTTCTGTGCCGGAGGGCCTCGCAGCGAACCAGCCGCTCGCGGAACTCACCTTGATGCCACCAATGGGCGCATCGTCTCCGGGCGCGTGGTCGATGATGCTGTCGATCCTTTCTCCGGCGAGTTCCGAGGCAGAGATATCACGCGAGGAGAGCGCAGCCAGTTGCTGCTTCTGCTTCGCGCTTGCGGTGACTTGCACCCGATCGGCAGCAGGGTTACCGAATTCGTTCGCCAGGTCGACGTACAGGGCACCCGGATTTCGGCCCATACGGGCGGTGATCTCGGCGGAAAGGAGCGCCAAGATGATGCCGTCCTTATCGGTGGTCCAGACCGACCCATCGCGACGCAGAAAGGTGGCACCCGCGCTCTCCTCGCCGCCAAAACCCAAGCTGCCGTCGAGGAGCCCCGAGGAAAACCATTTAAATCCCACGGGGACTTCGTAGAGTCGGCGCTTGAGCTTTGCCGTGACTCGATCGATCAGCCCGGTGCTGACGACGGTCTTGCCGACCGCGGCATGTGCGCTCCATTGCGGCCGATGCCGGAACAGGTAGTCGATGGCGACCGACAAGTAGTGGTTGGGGGGCATCAAGCCGGCCCCCGGCGTGACGATGCCGTGCCGGTCGTGGTCGGTGTCGCAGGCGAAGGCGATCTGAAAGCGATCCTTGATGTTTATCAGCCGCTGCATCGCGTACGGCGAGGACGGGTCCATACGAATCTGACCATCCCAGTCGAGCGTCATGAAGGCGAACCTCGAGTCCACCGTCTCACTTACCACCGTGAGGTCCAATTTATAGTGTTCTGCGATCGCGGCCCAATAGTGAACGCCCGCACCACCCAAGGGATCGACCCCCATTCGAATCTTCGCGTCTCGAATCGAGTCCATATTGATCACGGACCCGAGATCAGCCACGTAGGCCGCAAGATAGTCGTGACGGTGAGTCGTTCCAGCATGGAGTGCCTTGCTGTACGCAATCCGCCGGATCCCGCGTAATTCCGACTCGAGATACCGGTTGGCCGCCGTTTCAATCCAGTCCGTGATCTTCTGGTCGGCCGGGCCGCCATTGGACGGGTTGTACTTGTAGCCGCCATCGCGCGGCGGATTGTGCGACGGCGTGATGACAATGCCATCGGCGAAGCCCGAGCTCCGTCCACGGTTGTACGCCAAGATCGCGTGCGAGATCGCTGGAGTCGGCGTGTACTCGTCGTTCGTCGCCAGCATGACGTTCACATCATTAGCGGCCAGCACCTCGAGGCCACTGGCGCATGCGGATTCCGATAAGGCATGCGTGTCGAGGCCGAGGAAAAGCGGCCCGCTCAGATCGTGAGCCCGGCGGTAATCGCATATCGCCTGCGTGATGGCGAGCACGTGCCCTTCATTGAACGAGCCGTCGAAGGCGGAGCCCCGGTGGCCTGAAGTGCCGAACGCCACGCGCTGCGCCTCGACCGCCGCGTCGGGCTTGATCTCATAATACGCCGTGATAAGTTTGGCTACGTTGATGAGCGAGGATTGTGTCGCCGGCTTGCCGGCGAGCGGGTTGATGTGAGTCGTCATGCGGCTCGCTCAACCGCCGGTGAAGCCGACGCCCCCGGCGGGATCCGCACTTCGACCGTGTGCGCCCGATGCTCATCGACCATGGTGACTGCGGGGCCTGATGTCGCGACGCCACCAACGCTTACTCCGTGCCCCTCGCTAGCCAATGTCTGCAATACCGTGTTCTCGTAAGGCGTGTCGTGATATCGGTAATGGATCTTGAATGACTTCCAGTCTTTCGGGATGCACGGGACGATGCACAGCAGGTTCGAAACCCCAGCACCGATTCCCACACAATCGCTAGTACGAGCCTACAGCACGCGGATCGTACGTCTGTGCGCTAGCGTACTCAGAGAGCACGGACGATAACGAAACGATGGCTAGCCGCCCAGGGGCCGATGATTTGAGAAACCCTAGACACGTCGGCACAAGGCCCACGCGTGGCGTGCAATCTGCTCGTCTTCCAGTGAAGGCAAGATACGTACGTGGCATCGCGACGCGTCGTCGCTGATCGGGTCATCTGCATCACGATTGCGGGAGGCTTCCAGGCGGACACCGATCACGCCCAGATGGCCACATATGAGCGCGCGGGCTTCAGCATCGTTTTCTCCGATGCCGCCCGTGAATACGATCGTATCGACGCCAGTCAACGCCGCGCTCATGGCCGCGAGTTGTTTTGCTGCGGAATAGCAAAACATGTCGATGGCGAGGCGCGCATCGGAATTTGAGTGGGTTACTTTGTGCAAGTTCCGCAGATCTGCGGAGATGCCGGAAATACCCAACAGGCCGCTGCGCCGGTCGACCAGCTCTTCGAGCTGGATCACATCGAGCTTCTTCTGCCTTGCAAGGTAAAACAACACACCGGGGTCGAGGTCGCCGCTGCGTGTCCCCATGATAATTCCGCCGGTCGGCGTCAAACCCATGCTGGTGTCAATCGATTGACCGTCCTTCACGGCGGTGATGCTCGCGCCATTGCCGAGATGAGCAATTAGCAGCTTGCTCGGCAACGCACTTCGCAGTTGATGCACAATCGATTCGCAGGAAAGGCCGTGAAACCCGTAGCGCTCGATCCCCTCTGCTCGCAGCGCGTAGGGAATCGGCAACACGCGCGCGATGTCCGGCATGTGTGCATGAAAGCTGGTGTCGAAGCACGCGACCTGCGGCAGGCCTGGAAAATGTGTCCGTGAAAAGTGGATGACCGACAGGGCCGGCGGCATGTGCAGCGGGGCAAAGGCCACGGCCGCGTTGAGCTCATCGAGGACCGAATCATCGATGATGCAGTGGTGTTTGAGCTTAGGTCCCCCGTGCACGATACGATGCCCGATGCTTTGTGGGGTGGGCATCTTCATGTCGGTCAGCAACCGTGCGATTCGGATAACCCCGTCGTTTTGGCTCGGCATCGCAGCGCTCTCGCGGAGCAACAAGGCACCTGTCGCGTCCTCCGCGTGGAAAACGGCCGCCTCCTTGCCGATCGACTCCGCCTCGCCGGAGACCAGCCGTTGGGTATGTGAATAGCGAACTTTATAAAGGCCGAACTTGAGGGATGAGGAGCCACTGTTCAGCGCGAGCACATGCAATTCTCGTTCGGCATTCACCTGGCGGGGCTTTGCCGCCCCTCACTAGATGTGGGCGCCCTCGGCGAATCGATCGTAGGGGTTGAGGTCGCGGGTGGTTGTATCTCTCTGGGCGCCTGAAGGCTGCCCATCAGCCACTGGCTGATCAGCATGAAGATCAGATAAGTGAATACGGTCAAAAGGGCAGAGACGACCGCGGGATGTTTTGTCTGCGCCGTCTGCGCGAAGATCTTGAGCGAGGGAGGCGCACGATCGCGGGGGCACGGCAGGAGCGCAATTAATGGGGCGGCTAAACGTGCGGGATCCATGCCTGCCACGGGCGCATTTCGAAGTGCGCCGAGGAGCGACGCGAGTTGCGTCACCGCGCTCTCTTGCGGCAATTGCGTGAGTTTTGAAGCCTCCTCCCAGGGGTCCACGTCCATTCGCGCGAGTGCCGAGAGAACCGTCAGCGGCATGCCATTGTTATCCTCCCCCACTGAAGCGTAGAGAAACCTATCGAACTCGCACCCGAGACGAGGTGTTGCAACGGCACTCATCATACGAGCCTCCGACCTAAGTGGGATAGAGGATAACTTGGCAAACGAGCACGGTCGGTGCGTTATCGCACGAAGATCTGCCCTTCAATCCATTGGCATCTTCGGCTTACCGAAGAGACACGCAGCATCGCACTGGCGTCACGTGCTGCGCGGCCTCCTGTCCCTAACCGGCTTTCCGCGTGATCTCCGTTTTGTCCACGCCGCTTCTAAATCCGAGACCGCTCGTCGTTTCGCCGGCGGTTTTTCGTTTGTCCTCTTTGCGCTGATCCCACTTCCAGGTCCGAATCTCCGGCATGTCCTGGCCGTGCTTACTGATGTAATGCTTGTGTTCGATGAGCTTGTCCTGGAGTGTCTGCTTCAAGTAGGCGCCTCGAGTGCCCAATCCCGGGAGCCGATCGATCACGTCCATCACCAAGTGGAATCTGTCGAGGTCATTCTGAACCCGCATGTCGAAAGGTGTTGTGATCGTTCCCTCCTCTTTGTAGCCGCGGACGTGCAGATTGCGATTGGCGCGCCGATAGGTCAACCGGTGGATCAGCCACGGATAACCATGAAAGCCGAAGATAATGTGTTTGTCTCTGGTGAACAAGCTGTCGTAGTCGGTTTCGTTCAATCCGTGCGGATGCTCCGTGCAGGATTGCAGCTTCATCAGATCGACCACGTTGACCACCCGAATCTTGAGCTCCGGCAAGTGCTCGCGCAGGATTGACACTGCAGCCAAGACTTCCAACGTCGGCGTGTCTCCGCAACAAGCCATCACCACGTCCGGCTCGCTGCCTTGATCGTTGCTGGCCCACTGCCAGATGCCGATGCCTTCCGTGCAATGGATCACAGCCGCGTCCATGGTAAGCCACTGCGGCAGCGCGTGCTTGCCGGCAACCACCACATTGACGTAATTGCGGCTTCGAAGACAATGATCGAAGACCGACAGCAGGCAGTTCGCATCGGGCGGCAGGTAGACCCTGACGATATCGGCTTTTTTGTTGATGACGTGGTCGAGAAATCCGGGATCCTGGTGCGTGAAGCCGTTGTGGTCCTGCTGCCACACGTGTGAGGCAAGCAAATAGTTCAAGGACGAGATCTTGCGCCGCCAGGGCAGTTCCAAACACACTTTGAGCCATTTGGCGTGCTGACTGAACATCGAATCGACGATGCGAATGAAGGCCTCGTAGCTGTTGAATAACCCGTGCCGCCCGGTCAATAAGTACCCCTCGAGCCAACCCTCGCACTGATGTTCGCTCAGCATCGAGTCGAGCACGCGTCCCTGGGGCGCGAGAAATTCATCGTTCTTCACTCTGCGAGCATCCCATTGCCGGTTGGTGACCTCGAACACTGCGCCCAATAGGTTCGACAACGTCTCGTCGGGACCAAAGATGCGGAAGTTACGTTGCCCTTGATTCAGCTTGGTCACATCGCGCAGGAAGTTTCCCAGCACTTGTGTATCGTGATCTTCGACAGCACCGGGAGACGGTACATGCACCGCGTGGTCGTGAAAATCCGGCATTTTCAAGTCGAGCAGCAGAAGGCCGCCGTTGGCGTGTGGGTTCGCGCCCATCCGCCGATCGCCTTTCGGGGCGAGTTCTGCCAATTCCGGGATCAAGCGGCCGTTGTGATCGAACAATTCTTCCGGCTTGTAGCTTCTCATCCAGTTTTCGAGCAGCGGGACGTGCTCGGCGTGCTCTGGATCCACCAACATGGGTACCTGATGCGCCCGAAATGTCCCCTCGATCTGCAACCCGTCGACGACTTTCGGTCCCGTCCAGCCTTTGGGCGATTTCAACACGATCATTGGCCATCGCGGGCGAGAAGTATCGTTCTGGTTGCGCCCATTTGCCTGGATCCGCCGGATGTCTTCGATGGCTGATTCCATCACGGTAGCCATGCGTTCATGCATCGCATCCGGGTCATCGCCCTCGACAAAGAGCGGCGCCCAGCCGCAGCCGCGCAAGAACTCCTCCAATTCTTCATGCTCGATGCGCGCCAGAACCGTGGGATTGCTGATTTTGTAGCCGTTCAAGTGCAAGATCGGCAATACGGCGCCGTCGGTAACGGGGTCCAGGAACTTGTTGGACTGCCATGCGGTTGCCAGGGGGCCGGTTTCTGCCTCGCCGTCACCGATCACGCAGGCGACGATCAACCCGGGATTATCAAAGGCGGCGCCAAAAGCGTGACTCAACGAGTAACCCAGCTCCCCTCCCTCGTGAATCGAACCCGGCGTTGTCGGTGCCACGTGGCTCGATATGCCACCGGGGAAAGAAAATTGCTTGAAGAGCTCTTTGAGCCCGGCTTCATCTTGCGTCACGTTGGGGTATACATCGCTCCAAGTGCCTTCCAGATACACGTTGCCCACAATCGCAGGACCGCCGTGACCGGGGCCCGCGACGTAGAACATATCCAGGTCATACTTCTTGATCACTCGGTTCAAATGGACGTAGATGAAATTCTGACCTGGCGTCGTGCCCCAATGACTGACGACGAGCGGCTTGACGTCAGAGAGCTGCAGGGGTCGTTTCAGCAAAGGATTATCATAGAGATAGATCTGTCCAACCGATACGTAATTCGCGGCCCGCCAGTAGGCATTGATCTTGTGGAGCAGTTCGGGTGTGAGGGTATTGGTTGTCATGCAGGATTCCTGTTTTCAAGCGCCCTCAAGCATGGGCCGGTACCGCCCCGACAATTGCCTCGCAATCCGTGGCTTTGAGGCTCGCGCCACCGACCAGCGCACCGCTGACTTCTGGCGCCGCGGGCAGCGCGCGCGTTTGCCGGGTTCACGAAGCCCCGCAAGCGTCGACCATATATTTCAGCATCGCGCCCCTACAATCGTGATTCTGCTCGCGTCTGTTGGGCCTCGCGAGGCCAGTAACCGGTACGGCCGTAGTGGCTGTGGATGCCCGCTTCTTGCTCTCGATTGAACGGTGTCGCGGAGTCGTACAGTGGCGAGCGTTTGATCGCCTCCCGTGTCAAGCCGACCGACACCTTGGAACCCATCCAATCGACCTTATCGATCCACTGCGGAGCGATGAGCACCTCATGACCGACCCACCAATTGCTGGTATTCACGATGAGATAGCGGATCGCCCAGGACTTCTCCTCCACGAGGAAGCCTCCTACATGACCAATATCGCCGTCGCTCGCATGCACGTAATAGCGCATGACCGCATTGCCACTGCGCAGATGCGGATCGTCGTGCTGATGCTGCGCAACGACTGCCGCCTCCCGACCGGCCGCGCTGTCGCTGAGCGATCCTTTGTGCTGCAATCCCGCCTGCAGCACGTCGGGGTATAAGCCCGCGCCCCAAAGTCCGCCGCCGCCCCAGTAATTCCCATACCCGTAGTAGCCGAGATACCCCATTTCTTGCTGACGCGAAACCGGCTTGTCTGTGTCAATGTCGGGGCTGTTTGCGATCTGCTTTCTCGTAAGGGAGACGGGCAGGATCTTTTCGGACCAATTCGGCTGACCGATCGCAATAGGCGAAATGAGTACTCTGCGCCCTGCCCGCACTTCACTGGCATCGACGATGAGATAGCGAATAGCCCACGCATCGTCATCAAAGTAAAAATCCTTCACCCGCCCGATGACGCCGTCCGTTGCACCAATCGAGTAGTCCTCCATATCCTTCATGCTGCGTAACATACGTTCCTCTCTGTGTAAGAGTGTCCAAACATCGGACGTTCGACGGGCCACGCAGATTCTGTGAGGCCCGCGGCGAGGCTGCGCGTCTCCGGCGCTCGCGTCTGTTCGCTATCACACATCGAGAATCGAAGCGCGATACCTGGGAAATCCTTGCACCGACCTGCCGCGCGCCCGCTGGCGACTCGCGACTCATGTGTGATTTAACGTACAGACGAAGTCCACGAATACCCGATAGCATTGCCGGACATCCAATCCAGTAGGAGTGAAGGACATGATGACTCAAAATTATGTTCCGGCTAACTTCATCGCCAGGACGAAGGGCGAATCTTACGGAACTGCAAGCTTCACGAACGCCCACTTTAGACCGATCGATAGTGCCCGCGCCGCGGAAAACATTGCAGGGTGGCGCGAATATTTGCCGGAGAACTGCGTCGACGCCATGGTGAAAGCCGGCTGGCATGGCACCGTCTAACAGTTGAGGGAGTGATCGATCAGCGGGCCGTCACGCCGCAGCGGCAGGTAGGGGTAGCTCTGCTGCCTTGAGCGCACCATTTGGCTTGAGCACCTCGTTGCCGGCGATCGCGAGGGCGAGCGTGTTTGCATAGGGATTCATGCTGTCGACCATCGAGCTGGGCATCAAGATCGTCGCCCCTCGCTCCTTGGTGGTCTCATAGATGATGTTCATTGCTCGCAGTTGAAGCGCTTCGGGGTGCCCCGCATAAATATTGGCCGCCTCGACAAACTTGCCCGCAATCGCCGCCTCGGCGGATCCCAGAATCACCCTCGCCTGCTTCTCACGCTCAGCCTGTGCTTGACGCGACATCGCATCCTGCAGGGCCACTGGGATCGCGACGTCGCGGATTTCCACCGAACTCACCAATATACCCCAGGGAGCGGTTTTTTGACCAATTTCAATTTTTAGCTGCTCATCCGCATCCTTGCGATCCGATAACAGCGACGCCAACATCGAGGAGCCGATCATCTCGCGGAGCGACGTCTGCGCCACCCGATCAATCGCTTCGCGGTAGTTTGTGATCGCCAAGGCGGCCTTCTCCGCGTCGTGCACGTGCCAGAAGATGATGGCATCGACGTTCACCGGGACCGTGTCCTTGGTGAGCGCCTGCTCAGCATTGAACCCCGTCGTCTGGATGCGTCCATCGATGACGGCGACAACCGCGTCGAGCAGCGGAATGATGGCAAAGAGGCCTGCCCCCTTGACGCTTTGAAGCCTTCCCATCCTTAATATCACGAATTTCTGCCACACATTGGCCATCTTCAGCGACATGCCGATCACCAACGCGACTACGAAGAATGCAGCCCCGAGATACACATTCACAAAGTAGCCCATGCCCGCGGCGGCGGCCAGGAAGACAAATACCAAGAATGAGGTGATCGGATTCATAGGCTCTTGGTCTCTGTAGTCACGGCGGGTCACAAGTTTACGCGCCGGGCGTGGGTGCTGTCGGTACGCCGGCGCAGCGACGTGTCCTCCCCGCTAGCCCGCTTTGCCGGTCAGCGGGCGGCTTCGTCATGCAGGGGTTCTGTGCGGCCCCGCACTGTCGCGGCCGAATCAAGCGCATACAAGACTGATGGATACGGTATATATCGGGAGGAACCCATTCATGAACAAGGTACTTGGTGCATTTTTAACGACTGCCGTAGTAGTGGGACTCGCTCCGTATGCGCGCAGCTCGGGGCCTCAACTCTTGCCTCCGGGTATATCAGCGGATAATTGGATTGCATTGGGCGATCGTGCGGGCTTTGTTCTAACGAACGGCGACTCGTTAATCGGCTCGACAAGTGCGGTCGGCGTGGCAAAGGGCTACTTTGTGCTTCGCCGCGCGGGAATTTGGCTGCGCATCGATACCTCACCCGATCCTGGGGGAGCCAGCCCGGAACATTAGAATGTGGCGCAAAACCCATGCTCCGTCACCCTTCGCGTGGGGTAACGAACAGACGCGCCACTCGGTCAGCGCGCAAAGTAATTTGTTCACAGAGGTTTCCGGGCGGAGAGGCATATGTTGCGCCGAATGAAGGATATGGAGGGCTATTCCATCAGCGCGACGGACGGGGTCGTCGGTCGTGTAAAGGACTATTACTTTGATGACGAGACATGGGTCATTCGGTATCTGATCGTCGAAACCGGCGCGTGGCTTGCCAGCCGAAAAGTGTTGATCTCGCCGGCGGCGATCAATCGGCCGGATTGGTCCGAAAGCATCATTCCCGCCGCGATCACTCAGGAGCAGGTAAGGAATAGTCCCGATATCGACACCGACAAGCCGGTGTCGCGTCAGCACGAAATACAATACCTAGAGTACTACCGGTATCCCCACTACTGGACCGGCCTCGGAATATGGGGAGCCGGCGCGTTCCCGAATGCGATGCAACGCGGCCTAGGCTCCGGTTGGTCCGCCGAACAGTACCGCGAAGCGCTCGATAAACTTGATCGCGCAAAGGCTGGGCGCCAACAGAACGAGGATCCCCATCTGCACAGCGGTAACACCGTTATCCGGTATCACGTTCATGCAACCGATGGGGATATCGGACACGTTCAAGGAATTCTTATAGACGAGAGGACGTGGGCCATTCACTACCTCATCGTAAATACCAGTAATTGGTGGTTAGGCCACGAAGTACTCATCGCTCCGGAATGGATCTCGAGCGTAAACTGGACCGACTCGACGGTCACCGTCGACGTGACGCGCCAAGCGATCAAGGACGCACCACCCTACGACCCCGCGGTATCGCTGGACCGCGAGCACGCCGCTCGCATTCACCGGCATGACGGCCGAGACGAATACCGGTTGCGTAAGGCGGGCTACGAACCTGCTATCCCTCACTTGGGACCGTAACGCGACGCGCTGGCGAGACTTTATGACGACGTCAAGGCACCGGTGTTTCAGCTATCGGTGCGCATAGAGAGTCCTACAGTTCGGACCGGAGTGGGGCCCTTAGTCTAGCTCGCACGGAAATTACGATAGGGCTCTTTGATGACTTGGAATATCCCGTACGAGATCAATCCCACCGCGACTGTTCCCAGCTGCCAGTGACCGTATTCCTGCCGCCTTAGCGCACTGAGCGCCCCGGCGATGCCGGTCGCGTATGCGGTGTCGTAGCGTCGGGCGGCGTCGATCAAAAGCACGCCGATCAATCCGAATAAGACGCCGCGGGCCAGAAATCCGAATATGCCGAGAGTAATGATGACGCCACGCAGTCTGGTATGCGTCAGATCAACCCGTTTGGTCTTGTTTCGCGATACGGCGCGGTACAACTGAAATACGCCAAAGAGTGCGATGCCTACACCGCTGGCCGCAATCACCCAGCGGCCCAAGGGCAGTGCCATGGCCCGGCCGGTCCAAACGGCTTGCGAACGACCAGCGTCCGGGGTTACACCGAAACCCAGCAAAAGCCAGGCCGCTTCACCGACCAGGACTCCGTGCAACGCCCCGTTCAAGAGATAGCCCACCCGGACCGCGCGCCGTTTGATCGTCCGCCGATCGCGCCGATGTTCCGGGTCGAGTATCCCCAGCGCGCCCTGCCACAGTACGAAAGCCGTCAATCCCAGCGCCAGCAATACGAGCATGGCGTGACCAAACGGCGCGGCAGCTAGTTTCGCAAAAGCTCCCATCGGTCCGTCTGGCTGTGAAGGTTCCAGCGCCGCGACCAACGCGAAGGCGCCGATCAGCACGTACACGACGCCCTCCGCAACGTAGCCGCCATGCCCCACCCAGCGCAGCCATGGGGCCAGATCCATGGGCGGTGCGCCGTTCGGTGGGGCGGCGGCAATTACAGGCTCGTTCAAAGCTGAGATCTGATGGGAATGAGGACGATCTCCGCCGCCCTCTCCGGCCAACCACGACTTCGCCAATGTGCATAGGTGAAGCGGGTCGCTGATTTGAGGTCGCGTTCGAAGACATTCCTCATCTCACCTGCAAATCGCGAATCGTACACATTCAAACTCGCCTCATCGTTCAGCTCGAACGAGCGCATGTCAAAATTGGTCGAGCCAACGGAGACCATGTAATCGTCGAAGATCAACATTTTGCAATGCAGCATGGTCGGCTGATACACGTAGATCTCTGCCCCACTGTGAAGCAGCGGTCCCCATCCGCGCTTCGATGCGATACGCGCCGTTTGAGAATCGATATGCTTACCCGGCAGTAACACTCGAATACGCACGCCTCGCTCACACGCGGCGACCAATTCCCGAATCATGAGTGGATCGGGAATGAAATAGGCCGCCTCAATGTCGATCGAGCATTCGGCGGCCGTGATGGCTGCAAGATACATGACGCGCATACTGTCGCTTCCGCCCTTGGGCGAGCTGATGAACATCTGCATCTCCTGATCGCCGGCTTCGGTCAATGCGGGAAAATAGTCGTCTCCGTGCAGAACCATCCCGGTCGTTTTGATCCAATTATCCAGAAACGCCGCCTGCATTTGCGCGACTACGGGTCCCTCAACCTTGAAGTGCATGTCGCGCCAGTGTTCGGGATCCTGCGCGCGCCCGCTCCACTGATCCGCAATCCCCACTCCCCCCGTGAAACCGACCGTACCGTCGACGATCAAAACCTTTCTATGAGTCCGGTTGTTCAACTTTCCGAGGCTGTACCAGCGGAGCGCGTGATACCGCTCGACTTCAATCCCTGCATGCTTCAGTCGGGCGACCAGGTCATGCGACATCTTGCTGCACCCGACCCAGTCGAGCATGATGTGGATCAGCACTCCTGCCTGTGCGCGCTCCATCAACGCCTCTGCAAACTGCTCCCCGACGGTGCCTGACCAATAAATGTAGGTCTCGAAGGTGATCGTGCGCTTCGCCGCACTGATGGCGGCGAGCATCGACGGAAAGATTTCGTCGCCATTCTCGAGCGCCCGCACGGAATTACCCGACACGATCGTGGGCCCGAGAAGCGCGCCCATTTCGCGCTTGAGCTGTGGGCTCTTGATTTCGTAGAGGCGTTTGATTTTGTGCTGAGCTTCTTTTTCCGGTTTGCGGAAATTCAGCAACAAAATGACGACCACTAAAGTTCCGAGTGTCGATAAGGCAAAAGTCAACATGGGAACCGCGCGGGCACTTCAGCTGCGCATGAAAACGCGGTCCGACCCTGAGGGGCCGAGCCGCTGCGTTCAACGCACGTGCGCAAGGATGACTCGAATTCGTCTGCCGTAATGATCAGGCTTTGAATCGTGGCCGGTAGTCGCGGCGGTGCCATCAACGCCGAAGCCTGTCCTGGAAGTGCGTGTTGTATCCCTCGGAAATCGCGCAAAGTCCGCAGCGGGCAAACGTTCATCGGTTTAGCGCGTGCTGCCATCGTGAGTCGTCGCGATCGGGTTCGCTAATGCTTAACGTTAGAGTGCCTTTTCTGACCGGAAATGTCTGTTCGGTGGCACACGCGCGAACGCGATGTCCAGCACTACGGCAAAACCAGGTGTCGATAGAGCTGCGCAGCCCAATACTTGTTCAATTTGACATTCTGGCGGCAAAATCGGCCGGTCGACCCTTGCTGAGGCGCATTGCTATTTTGTTCGCAGCGTCCTTCGGCTCCTCTCGATCACTTCGTTTGGATTCGTCGGATCATCGGGGTCGTTCTTGAAACTACCCGGGGTTGAGGCTGAAATAGTCTCGCTTTCCCGTTCGCGTGCCGCCTTCGGGTCGGGTCCGGGCGGCGTAGCGCTGCCTTTGCGCGGCGGGTTGTTAGACGATGAAGAATTGGCCATGTGCGATCTCCGAAATGATGACCGTTCAACGCTACTCGCGCGAACGACACGTTGCCAGTATCAGCAACCGTCATTCGCTGTCGGCACGCGCTGACACCGACCCGCCACTGCAAGGCGCCTTCCTCAGCTGTCACACGTCGTACTTGTTGGCGCGGCTCTGCCAGACTTTGAGGTTGCCTGAGCCATCCAATCGTGCCGGAGTGCTTCCGTTGATCGGCCAATGATCAGCACGCGCTTATTGACCTAGGGATAAGTCAGCGGCTGCCCGTTGTTTTCGCGGCCGGTGTTAGAATTTAATGGTCGTCTTCAATCCAATAACGATCACATCTCCATACGCGCTCGAACCGCCCGGGTGCTCCACGTATTGTAAATTGGGTCGCAGGGTAAGGTAGGCCCAGGGTGTCCATCCATAGAACAATTCGGCCACATATTCGGAACTTTGCACGGGCACACTGCTGCCGGTGAATTGGTCGAGCAACCGTTCATCAGTCGCGACCCTGCTGTTGACGTGACTCGTGCCAATGGCGAGCCCGATGACATCGCTCGGCCGAGTCTCGAAGGGTCCTTTGTACTGCACACCGAAAGCAATCTGGCGGTCCATCAAGGGGGATGTGTCCCGATCTGCCTGCGTGATGTTCAAGAACAATTGCGCGCCCCTGTCGGGGCTCGTGCCGCTGATCTGTTGCTCGAAGCTGATGTAGGCGCCATCGCGGCCATGGCGACGCAAGGGTGCATCGCCGGTGAGCACGAGTGGCTGGTGATTGATATCGAGATACACATCGTTGGAATCCGAGGAGTCATACCAGACGCCAAATTTAAAGCTGTCGGCCAGTCCCAGGAGTCGCGGCGTCCAATCGAGTTCCAGTGGGACGAGCGCTCCGGTCGTTCCCGATGGATTGTTCGGCAGCAAGCCATCGTGTGCCGCCCAGGAGTCATCGATGTAGGTGGGATTGACTTGATACACGCCGATTTTCAGTTGTACCTGTTCGTTCAGGACGAACTTCAGGCGCGTTCCCCACTGGCTAACCGGGTAGTTGTACCAGTAGTCACCACGCACGCTCCCGGGCTGTGACCCGCAAAAGGTCAGATTCTGGAAGTTGCATGAAAACGAACCGAAGGTTTCGCCCACGGTATCACGACCAATTTTCCAGACGAGATGCTCGTCGAACCACGACTGTTGATACCAAAATTCGGTCAAGCGCCAGGTCTGGCCGCGACCGTATATTTCCTGAACCTGCATCAGCGTGTGCAGATCCGCCGTCTCATCGAGATCGTGGCCGTTGCGGTCGGTGACGGTCACTCGAAATTGCGCCGCCTTCCATCCCAGCAGCTTTTGAAGGTCGAACTTTGCACCAAATGCCCATTCGTCCGCGTAGGCTGTTCTTTCCTCGTCGCCGCCTTGAGGATCGTTTGCCGCCTCCGAGGTGTAGATCGTCGTCAAGTCGACACCCCAATCGGCCAATCGCGTTCTAACTCCGTTCCAATCTCCTGTGAGAGTCTTGGCGTCCTCCGCAGATGCCGGAAATGCCAGTAGCATCGACAGCACAAGCGCCACGGCCTGTCCGCCGGCGATCAAGAACGCTGCGAGATCGGCTCGACGGGCCTCGAATCCGTGCCGCCTGCATTCGTCGAACCGCACCACTTACGGATTTGCCGACACGGTGGGCGTGCCATGAGAAACGCGATCGGTTCCGCCGAGGGCCGCGGCAAATAGTGCGAGCGCGACACCGAACAGAACGAGATCCATGGGAATCCACATCAGCAAGCCCGCCAACTGTTGGTCGGCGAGGACCGTGAGTCCAAAGGGAATTGGTGTGCGAGATTCAGCGACGTAGATCGCGCGCTGTGCGAACGCAATTAGCGCACCTGGTAGCCCTGTAATCAAGGCTGCAGAAAAGACATAGAGGGCGGAGCCTGCATAGTTGAGCCGGCGTCGACCGGCCGGCTCCAGCACCACCGACCAGAATAGAAGTCCGGATCCCAAAAAGCTCAAATGCATCAGGGAATGGAGAATTTCACTACCAACAGCCCATCGGTAGACGGCCGGTACGTGCCAGACAATTACTATCCCGCAAAATATAATCCAGGATGCGGCGGGACGCCCGAGGGCGCGAACAGCCACGGACAGACCGCACTTATTCCATAAGCGCGCCATGGCCTTGCGAATCGGTAAGGGAGGGGACCACATCAAAACGGGTATGGGGCGTGCCCACACCAGGAGCGGCGCGGCAAGGAGCAGTAGGAGAAGATGTTGAACCATGTGCGCCGAGAGCATTTGATCCGCAAGCTCATCGAGCGGGGACGCGAGGGCAATGTAGATGACGAGAAGTCCGCCACCCATGGCCAGCGCACCTTTTGGCCTGGGCAAGCGGTTCCCGGTTACGCGGCTTCGGAGTTCAAAGGTACCGAGCGCGTACGCTAAAGCGACGACGGTAAGGACAACGCTTACAGGCATTGCTGCGTCACCGGCAAATCGGCGAGAAAACGAGCGTCACGGACGTAAAGGCGATCGCCGTCACAAAGCCCGCAGCGACCAAGATTCCGCACATCGCGAGGAATCGAGTGCGACCCTCGCCGCGTTCTATCAAGTGTTGCGAACCTCCCCCCTGTTCGTACCGAGTCGCGCACCAGTTTCGATAGGCGATGAAGAAGCCGATGAGTCCTACCGCAAGGGCCGCGATATTCATTGCGAGAAGGACTCTCCACATGCCTGGAAACAGCGGAATTGTCAGCGGAGAATCCCCCGGATAACAGGCTTCGCTCGAGATGGCATAACCCATGATGGACTGGAGCGACCAAGCGACCGGAGGCGCGGCAAGTGAAAAGCACAGGGACCCAAGGCTCGCCTTGCTCCTCTCCGGTGCGGGATGGGTCGTCTGTTCAAGCGACGCGTCGGAAGTCACAGCGTCACCGCAAGCGAGGGGCAAGGTAGAGGGAGGCGAACACAATCAGCCAGACGACATCGACGAAATGCCAGTAAATCGCACCGATGGTCAACGGGGCGTGGCGCTCGCGATCGAAATAACCAAGTACTGCCCAGACGAGCAATGCCAAGAGAACGAGTAGTCCAACCACGACGTGCGCGAGATGGAATCCGGTCACGACAAAGTAGATCGACCCATAGGTACCGGAATGTATGGAAAACACCTTTGTTTGCCATTCGCGAAGCTGCACGACGGCAAAGACGATGCCTAGAACGAGTGCAATCGTGATGCCGCCGAGTAATCGCAGACGCTGTCCGCGTCTCGCACCGCTGCGCTCGGCCCAGAGAAGTGCGGCACTGCTCAGCAGCAGAATTATGCTATTGGGCGCCGCGAGTTTGAGGGAAGGAATGCCGCCTAAAGGCCAATCTCCGTTCGCCTGGGAAGCCAAGTAGAAATAACTAAAGAGCAGGTAGACAAAAATGGCCGATTCCGTCAGGACCAAAGTCCAAACGCCGTACCATCCCGATGACTTGCGGCCAAAGCTGCCGACGGGGAGTGATTGATCGCGGACGCCGAGTTCAGACATGCGCCGGCTCCGCCCGCTGTCCGAGCCGACGCTGTGGCCATAGCCAGACGAGTACGGCGAGAGCTGTTGCGGCCACTCCGATGCCGGTACACCACAACGAATGCAGAATGAGTCCTACGAACAGCATGCTCAAGGCGAGCGCCAACACAACGGGCGCATAGGAGTCCCCCGGCATCTTCAAGATGAGGTCGGGCTGAGCGTCTAGAACCGTCGTCGCCAGAGTCTCGCGGCCTTGGACTAGCCGGTATCCGCGGCTCAACGAAGAGCGCTCCGGCGACTCATTCAACCGATCTTCCCAAAGCGGGTGACGGCTCGCGACGACAGGGATTACCACAAAATTGTACGCAGGGGCCGGAGACGGTACTGACCACTCTAGCGTCGGCGCGTCCCAGGGATTGGCTCCTGCCGGCCTGCCGCGGCGCAAGCTCACTAACAGATTGACCAGAAACAGGCCGATTCCAACCGCGAACACGAATGAACCGACCGTCGTGATGAGATTGATCGTGTCCCATCCGAGGCCGGGTGCGTAGGTATAGATCCGCCGCGGCATCCCCATGAGACCCACGATGTGCATGGGGAAGAACCCCAAGTTAAAACCGATGAACATCGTCCAGAAGTTCCACCGACCCAGCCGCTCACCCATCAGTCTCCCGGTCATTTTTGGAAACCAGTAATAAATGCCGCCGATGACGGGAAACACGTTGATGCCGATCAGCACGTAATGCAGATGCGCAACGACGAAATACGTGTCGGTGAGCTGCCAATCGAGCGGCACCGCACCGGTCATCACGCCGGATACTCCTCCGATGACGAAGAGCACGATAAAACTGGACAGAAACAGAAACGCCGTCGTCAACACGGGCTTGCCGGTCCAAATCGTGGCAATCCATGCGAATGTCGACACGGCGCTCGGGATAGTGATGACTAGCGAGGCTGCGCTGAAGAAGGCCAGAGACAGCATCGGCATGCCGGTCGCGAACATGTGGTGCAACCACACGCCAAAGCCCACGATCATGGTGGCGACCGTCGCGAGCGCCACCGGCGTGTATCCGACCAAAGGACGGCGGCAAAACGTCGGCAACGCATCGGACACAATGCCGAGCGCCGGCAGGACGATGGCATAGACCCACGGGTGGCCGAACATCCAAAACAGGTGCTGCCAAAGAAGGGGTTGTCCGTGCTGTTCCACGTCGAAGAAATGCGTCCCGAACTGTCGATCCATGAACAGAAGAACGCATGCCAGACTCACCGCCGGCACGGCCAGGAGATTGCCGATCGATGCAGTCAGCGTGCCCCAAACAAGAATCGGCAGTCGGTTAATGGACATTCCGGGCGCACGCGTTCGCAACAGGCTCACGAGAAAATTGGCTGACCCTACCGTGGTGGAAATTCCGAGAAAAATCAGACCTAGCAGATAGAAATCGATGTTCGGGCCCGGGTTGTAAGAGATTGAGGAATACGGCGGGTAGTTGAACCAGCCCGCGTTTGGAGCGAGGCCCAAGGGAAAGCTCGCGTACAGGAAAATTCCCGCCAATAGGAAAATCCAGTACGAGAGCGCGTTCAAGCGCGGAAAGGCCATATCGCGCGATCCGAGCAATAGCGGCCATAGGTAATTACTGAAGCCCGATAGTACAGGCCCGGCGTAGAGAAAAATCATCGTGAAGCCGTGCATGGTGAATAGTTGATCGTAGGCTTCCGGCGAAAGAATCTTGAGGTCAGAATGGGAAAGCTGCAAACGCATGATGAGCGCTTCGATTCCTCCCATGAAGAGAAACACAAAGGCCGTGACGATATAGCGAATGCCGATTCTCTTGTGATCGACGCTGCACAGGACGCCGCGAATGCCCGGACGTGTTTCCCAAATCGCCTTGAGCTTGAGGTCGATAACCGATTCACTCGCGCTCATGATGCGAGGCGCCTGACCGAGTTCAGAGCTGTTCAATAGAGCTCTCCTTTAGAGCAGCGTCTGAGCGTAAGACGTCACCGCGGCAACTTCCTCGTGTGACAGATCGAGCGCGGGCATGCGGCATCCGGGCTTGACCGCCTGCGCGTTGACAATCCAATGCGCGAGGGACTCCGGATCGTTGGGTACGGTTCCGGCGCCAAGGGTGCGCCGGCTCATGAGGTGAGTCAGGTCGGGTCCCACAATGCCCCCCGCCCCGGTGCCGCGAACCGTATGACAGGCTGCGCAACGCGCCAGGAAAATCGATTCGCCGAGCGCAGGCAGTTTCGAGGTGGGTACGGGGGCGTCCGCCAGCTGCCGGGTCCACCACGAGTCGAAATCCGCTTCGGATTCGGCGATCACGAATTCGGCCATGTGCGCATGTTGCGCACCACAATATTCAGTACATTGTCCTCGGAACGTGCCGCCTTGGGTCGCCTCCAGCCAAGCGCTGTTGGTTTGTCCCGGGATCACATCCGTCTTTCCCGCCAGGGCCGGAATCCAAAATGAATGAATCACGTCATCGCCGATCAGGCGCAGTTGCACGGGCTTGCCAATGGGTATGTGCAATTCGTTCGCGGTCAGAAAGGTCCTATCCGATGCATCGTCGATATAGCGGGCCTCCCACCACCATTGATGTGCGCGGATTTCGATCGTAAATGCGGGACGTTCCGGAGCGCTCGCAACGGCGGCGAGCGTGAACATCGTCCACACCACGAGGGCGAACAGCACCAGGGTCGACAAACCGGTACCGATGTAAATCCACCGCAACCCACCGCCGGGATGCGCAATCGGAATGGTCGACAGCAATCCCCTTGCGACCCGAGCGCGCAACGTCGCAATGAGTACCAGCACACCAATGAGAGCCACGACCAGGGAGCAGATAATAGTCAGTCCCCATCCCAGAGAAGTGACGGGATCCGCGGCGGGCCCGTAGGTGCGCATGTAGGTCATCGGCGCGTAGCTGCAAGCCGAAAGCGCGACGATGCAAGCCAATCCCGTAATGCGGCAGCCTCGCATCGGCATCATGGTTCACGTTGAGGCGATGCGGCAGCCGGCGCGGAGCCTGCATCAATCCCGACGACCGCCGCGCCGCCGCCGGCTCGATCGAATACCCCCAAGAGACTCTCTGCCTCTGGAGCCACGAACGTGACGTCGTGATCGCCCTGTAAACCTGCATGGTATTGCTTCGCAGCGACTGCGCCGCCCAAGGTTTCGATAAAGGCGACGATTTTCCAGATGTCCTGCGCGGGCAAGGTGCGCCCCCATGCCGGCATTCCTTGCGGGCGTCCTTCATCGATCGACTTGTAGATGCTCGAGGGCATACCGCCGTAACGCCAGAATTTGTCGGTCAGGTTGGGTCCCATGCCACCCTTGGCGTCGTAGCCATGACATCCGGCACAGTTCATGGAGATGAATAGCTGATGCCCCTCCGAAATGGCAGCTGCATTGCCCTCGAGCGGATTCGGTATTTCATCGGGTGAGCGTAGCTTGGCGGCTCCGGCAATCTCACCCAGCGGTAGAGAGGCGAGCTGCCGTTCAGTCGGAAGCGCTCTCATCTCATCATTTGTCGTGCTGCCGCCGTGCGGTCTACAGGCGGATAACGCGATGGCGGCGCAAATGTACATTGTCCCAACGGTTAACGAGGAGCGGGCCGAGAGCTTGAGTACCCTGATCATCAGTGCCGGCCGGCTTGAGAATTGTCGTTCTGCTTGGACGTGCCGCCCGGTTCCGTGGCCGGCATTTCGAGCGCAGTAGCGATGGAATCGCCGTCGATTGAAAACACATACAGGGTGCTGCCGCGAGGCGGAAAACCTGGCATTGCTGCGGACACCATGGCGGCGCCCCCGACTCCCGCGTAGACAGCCACGTATTGCCGGCCGTCGGGTCCTAGATAGGTCATGGGTGCAGCAACAATCCCCGAACCAAGTTTTTGCGACCAGAGTACCTTGCCGGTTCGATCATTGACCGCGCGAAACCAACCGTCGACGGTGCCGTAAAAAACCAGATCTCCCGCGGTGGCAACGACACCACTCATGGTCATAAATTGCTCATTGATCGACCACACTTTTTTGCCCGTTGCCGGGTCCCATGCCATGAACTCGCCCCAGTGACCGCCGGGCGCCGCCTGGCGGGTCATTTCCATGCCGTCATAGGGTGTGCCTGGGATGTACGATTGACGGTGATCCGTCACGTCCATGCAGATATTGAAGATGCCCGCGTACAAAAGACCTGTCTTCGGTGAAAAGGCGGACGGTTGGAAATCCTTTCCGCCGATGTCGGGCGGACAGACATTGGACAGCTTCACATTGGGTTTCGGCTCTTTGTCCGGCCGCACGATGGGCATGGCGGTCTTCATGTCGATGCCGCTGGACCAGTTCTGATAGGCGAAGGGAGCCGCCACCAGCACCTCACCTGTCGCGCGATCGATGGTGTATGCGTAGGCATTGCGATTGAACTGCACCAGGACTTTGCGCAGCCGCCCGCCAATCGTCAAATCGATGAGTACGTTCTCATTGACACCGTCGTAGTCCCATTCATCGTGGGGTGTGAAGGAATACGCCCATTTCGCCGCGCCTGTATCGGGATCGCGGGCGAACACCGAACTGCTCCACAAATTGAGTCCGGGCCGCTGCACCGGCACTCGGGGACTTGGATTGCTGGTCCCGTAGTACAGAAGGTTCAAATCGGGATCATAGGAGATCCATCCCCACGCGGCGCCGCCCGCGGTCTTCCACATATCGGCCGGCCACGTCGATACGCCAAGATCCTTTCCCTTCAGCCACGAGTAGTACGGCTTGAAGCTCTCGCCGATCTTCACCAAATCGTCTGATCCCGCGCTATACGCGCGCCACAACTCCTTGCCGGTGTCGACATCCAGAGCGGCTAACCAACCGATTTTTCCCATTTCGCCGCCACTGTTGCCAACGAATACCTTGTTGCCAACCACAAACGGTGCCATCGTCATGGTCTCACCGTTCTCAACATTGCCCATCTTGGTGCGCCAGACCTCCTTTCCGGTCTGCGTATCAACCGCCACTGTGTGATCGTCCAAGAGGTTGTAAATGAGCTTGCCGTTGGCGTACGCCCAACCGCGAATTATGGCGTCACAGCACGCCTTGCCCACCGCCATTGGCGACGGGTCCGGTGCGAAGCTCCACTTGATCGGGGATCCGGGCTTCGATAGATCGAGCGCGTAGGCGACATCCGGAAAAGGTGCGACAACGTACATCATCGAGCCCACGACGAGCGGGGCGCCCTCGTGCCCATAAATCGCTCCATCGGAAAAGGTCCAAGCGATCTTGAGGCGCTTTACATTGCCGAGATTGATCTGATCAAGCGAGCTGTAGCGCGTATTCGCGTAGTCATGCGCCTGCATGCGCCATTCGCCAGCCGGGTCGTTGGGCGAAAAATCAGCCGAAGGTATCGGCGAGGGAGTGCTCGCCATCGCATCTGTCGAGGCGTTGGATGCGGCTAACGGATCGACTGCCACATTCGCGACTGCGCAGGCAAAGCAAATCGCCGCGACGGTGCCGTTGGCTGAACGCACTAGAATCGTCGGTCCTCATGCAGTGTGCCGAATCCCCACGACAATATCCGACGTATGGAGTATGTTCTGTACGGTAACGCACATACCGAGACAGTTCAACGCCGTAAATGACCCGCTCTCGTCTCTAGTGGACTTGTCACTGCTGCGCCGGTCGAGACGCAACTCGGTCTGGCGCGCGATGTTCTATCGCGGGTAGGCTTTGACACTATCGGCGACCGAGTCAGCGACATGCTCTTTGGTGATCACGCCGGCCACGTCGCTCCCGCGCGGCACGCCGCGACGACCACGCACGACGACCGCCATGATGGCGTTCCGGCGCCATATGCGGCGGATAACATCGAAGGCAGTCTCATCCTCGCCCACCACCGTGAAGTTGCGGCTGGCAACATCGCCCAGGCTCAAACCGGTATGGGCGCCTTCCAAACCTCGGCGAAGTCCGGTGTTGACGCGGATCACACCGTAGATGTGACCTTTGTCGGTGACTACGACGTGGCGCAAGCGCCCGGCGTGCTCGGGCTGACGCAGATAGTCATCGAAACTCGCGTCCTTGGACAATACCTGGATGTCGGTGTCCATTACCTCTCGCGCGGGGCGGACCAGAAACATGTTGGCATGGCGCGCCTTCGGAATGGCGCGGCCGCGACGCACCAGTTTCAAGGTGTAAATGGTCTCGCGGGAGAGCATTCGGCGAGTTCCGGTGCTCATGGCAACGGCAACGATCATTGGCATGACGATGCTGTAGTCGCGAGTCATCTCGAAGATCATTGTGACGGCAGTCATCACTGCGCCGGTTCCACCACCGACCATCGCTCCCATGCCGACCATCGCGAAGGCGGGGATGCTGAGCTGAAGCGGCAGAAAGGTGTTCAGCAGCGCCGCGAAGCCGCCGCCAAGGGTGGCGCCCATAAACAACGAGGGCGAAAAGATACCGCCGGATGAACCCGATCCCAAACTGAGCGAGGTCGCCAACAGCTTACATACCGCTAGCAGCCCCAGCAGCCAAAACGTCGAGATCTGTCCGGCCAGTACCGCCTGAACGGTGGCGTAGCCAACACCATCGACGAAGTACTGACCGAGGGTGCGCAATAGCAGATACATGAGTATCCCAAGAATCAGCATGCCCAGCATGTGCCGTAGATAGCGCGACTTGATCCGGTCGAACAGATCCTCGGCGAGATGCAGTCCCTGGATGAAGGCCGCCGCCGCGACGCCGCTCAGGGCGCCCAGCACAGCGAACAGGACAAGCACAAGCAGCGCGTTCGCATCGACCGCCATGGCTTGAAGCGGCGGCACAAGGAAAGCAGGCGCATCGCCAAAAAACCAGCGACCCACGAACGTCGCCGTCCCCGTCGCGATCGCCACCGGAAGAAACGTCTCCACGCTCACCTCGGGCATCATCAGCTCGATGGCGAACATCACCCCGCCGATCGGCGTATTGAAAGTGGCCGCGATACCCGCGCCTGCGCCCGCGGCGACCAGAGCGATCCGCTGGCCCGCCGGCATGCGGATCATCTGGCCAAACGTGGAACCGAGCGCAGATCCGATCTGGATGATAGGACCTTCCCGTCCGACCGACGCACCGCTACCGATCGCAATGGCCGACGCCAGGGATTTAACCAACGCCACTATGGGTCGGATGACGCCGCCCTTGTGGTAGATGGCGTCCATCACTTCTGGGACCCCATGGCCCTTGGCCTCGGGGGCAAAATTGGTCACCAAGAAGGTCACGCCGATGGCGCCCACCACAGGAACCAGGATTACCAGTGCGCCCCACGGCGAGGGCGCAGTAAAGATGTTTGCGTCGTAGTGGATGACCGCGCGACCGGTAAAGAGCAGGTTGTGTATGAGGCCGATCAGATCTCGGAAGATCACGGCCCCGAAGCCGGTGACGACACCAAGACCGAGGGCAAGCAGGGAGAGCTGCACCAGCGGCATTTGGCGGCTCTCCTCGCCCTCCATCACGCTTGCCGTCGCAGATTTTGTCGCCACTCTGCCCCATCCCGTCGAGAACGTCGGACCAACCTTTCAACCTTCTAAGCCTACCAGAGACGACGGCTGCCATTGCAAGACTAACCAATGAGAGCTCAGGTGTCTCGCCCCCCCCTAGTGAGGCGAACTACCCCTATTGCATGTTGATGCCGTTGCGAATTCGTCCTCTTGAAAATCGTTTCCCGTTGATGATTGGCTTCGGCGCGGAGATTTCACTGACAGGTGGGTGCACGACCGCGGGTGTCCACTGAAGATTGTCGTTATAATGTTTCGTTGTGCGACCTAGATTGCGCTTCGTACCGATTTCACCCCGGCGGCGTATAGTTCAATGAACGGATCAGTGATAGCGACGAGTTGGACGAGAGGCCGGCAAGGATTTCGAATTAGTGTAATGGTGATTGTCGGAATGGTAGCCTTGCTGGCGTTCTGGCTGACCTGTGTACGGGCTGATACAGTTCGCGGAATGAACCAGCCCACTCAGTGGAATAACGCCAATATTCACGGTCACCAAATCTTTTATGCAGTGCGCGGCAGTGGCCCAACGCTGGTCTTCTTGCACGGCGGAGGCGACTCGGGCGAGCACTCCTTCGTACGCCAACTTGACGTATTTTCGGAGCATCATCATATCGTAGCTCCAGATCAGGTGGGCCAGGGACGTACGCCTGACATACCAGGACCATTGAGCTACACCGCAATGATGGAAGATACCGCTGGGCTGCTGAGGATCCTAAAGCTCCGGCGCGTTGACGTAGTGGGTTTCAGCGACGGCGGTATTTTGGCCTTGATGCTTGCGGTCCGGCATCCTGAGATGGTCCGACGACTCGTCATCAGCGGCGTTAACATTTCGCCCGAGGGCTTAAGACCAGAGGATTTGGAGGATTTGCGCGCGACCCAGATCCCTAAGCCGACAACAATCGACGAAAAGCTTGCGCACCTGTGGCTCACGTCCCCCACGGAGGCGGAACTGAACCTCGGGCTGCTGGCAAAAATCACTCAGCCGGTGCTGGTGATCTCGGGAGATCGCGACGCGATCACGCTGGAGCACACGCTCAAGATATTTCATGCACTGCCCGACGCGGAACTGTGCGTGCTGCCTGGTACGGACCACGCGACGTTCTCGGGGCGATCCGAGTGGTTGAACCCAATCATTAGTGCCTTTCTAGATCGTGTACGAAACACTACTTAGACGGCTGCGAAGTTCAAATACAAAGTACTTTAACCAAATCGCAAACACTCGCGGAGCACCTTGAGGCGGCGCACCGCAAGGAGATAGCCGTGAGGACGCGGATTTCGGTTAGATGGTGGGCAGCCCTCGCGCTCCATGTGAATATCGGGAATAAGACCTGCCGGCAACTACCGCGACCGGGCCGAGCTGCCGCTCGGGGCGCGCGGGCCGCCGCTGCAGCCCAGCCTGCTGTGAACTGGAGGATGAGTAGCGATTCGGTGAGCGGGAGAGGGCGGCGGACGGGGTCCGCTTGTCCTAAGCTCCAGAGAACGGCAGAGTGGGTGGGTTGCGGGCGGCGCGGCACGCTTAAGGTCGGCGGTCAGTCAATGGCCGGGGGCCCTGCGCGGAGGCGCACCGGCGGCCCGAATAGCCCAAGCAAGGCACGCGGCCCCTAAGCTTGGACGCAACATAAGGCTGGTTACGCGCAACAAGGTTGTGGGCAGCCTTGGACCGGACGGGCGTTTGAAATTCCTATCCGCCGATGGGACTGTCCAAACAGTGTGGGTACGACCTGTGTCCTCGGTTGAAGAGCTTTCCCGACCGACGCTTGCACGTGCCGAAAGGCGACCGGATTAAAATCCCGGAATCCTTGAAAGATGTCGTCCTCGCCGACATCTCGATCGAGGACATAGAGAACGGCTGGTCGGAATTCAGCGCGGTGTGTGATGCGGTCGCCGCCGGGCGCATCTCGGCCGTGCTCGCGTGTGAGCGGTTCGGCTCGGCATCACGCGGCGAGAAGGCCTACAAGGCAGGGCACGCCTATGGTCTGTTACTTCGTACGCTGCATCTGTGCGATACGCTGACGCTGGAGGAGTTTCGGCGGGAAACTCTGCGCGCCCTCAATCACAACGAGCGAACGCACAGCTTGCAGCGGCAAATCCGTCGCGACGGCCCGGGTTCCCGTCGGGGTCGACGAAACGAAGAACTCATCGCGCAATCAGGGGCGCTCGCCCTGGTGACGAATCTGGTGATGGCGTGGAATACGCATCAAATGCAAGCAACTTTGGACCGCTGGCGGGTGCAAAACCGCGAGATTGACCCGCAGATCCTGCATCACATCACGCCGATGGGCTTC
>Ga0302325_10001361_pt1 | contig 62388 bp, 47 predicted proteins | sample Palsa_T0_2_FD_201948 | JGI IMG/M metagenome (GOLD analysis project Ga0302325, IMG submission 201948) | Peat permafrost microbial communities from Stordalen Mire near Abisko, Sweden - Palsa_T0_2 | ecosystem: Environmental > Terrestrial > Soil > Palsa > Peat permafrost | place: Sweden: Abisko...
CGGCCACTCCCATCCGCGCATCGTGAAGCTGATTCGGAACCAAGCCGGCTTGATGCTGCATACTTCGAATCTTTACTATCACGAGTACCAGGGCCCACTGGCGCAGCGTCTGGCGAAGATCAGCGGCTTAGAGCGCACGTTTTTCTGCAACTCCGGAACCGAGGCGATGGAAGGCGCGCTGAAAATGATCCGCTCGCACGGGCGGAAGATTCATGCCGACAAGATCGAAATCGTTTCGCTGCATAATTCGTTTCACGGAAGGACGCTGGGGGCGCTGTCCATTACCGGCCAGGAGAAATACCGCAAGGACTTCGAGCCGCTGCTGGCGGGCGTCCGGTTCGCGCCGGCCAACGACATCACCGCGCTCGAACAAATGGTGAGCGAACGCACGGCGGGCATCGTGATCGAGTGGATTCAGGGCGAGGGCGGCATCTGTCCCATATCCACCGAATATGCCCGCAAAGCGCGCGAGCTGGCCGACCGGTACGACGCGCTCCTGGTTTTCGACGAGATTCAATGCGGCGTGGGCCGGGTGGGCAAATATTTCGCCTACCAGATGGCCGATCCGATCGTGCTGCCCGATGTCATGGTGGCCGCCAAGCCGCTCGCCTGCGGTATTCCGCTGGGAGTGATCGTGGCCAACGAACGCGCGGCGTCCGCTATCGGCCCCGGCATGCATGGGTCCACGTTCGGAGGCGGGCCGCTGGCTTGTCGCGTGGCCATCGAGTTTCTGGACATTCTCGGAGATCTGCTCCCGCGCGTCGAGCAGGCGGGCGACTACTTCCGCGCGAAACTGGACGATTTGCGCCGGCGCTTCTCCTTTATTCGGGAAGTGCGCGGCCACGGACTCATGATCGGCGTCGATCTCGACATCCCCGGCAAGCAAATTGTGCTGGATGCCAAAGCGCAAGGCCTGCTGATCAATTGCACCCACGAAACCGTGTTGCGGTTTCTGCCGCCTTACATCGTCAGCGACGCGGAAATCGATCGCGGAGTCCGAATTCTGCGCAAGGTTTTCAAGACAGCCGCTCAACGCGCCGGCGCGGGAACGAACGCTTAACGCGTATTGAGGTAGGCGATCAGATTTACCATATCGCTCTGCGAAAGCTGCGGCCAAGCGACGTGCTTATCTTGCATCTTGCGCAGCATGGCGGGGCCATGTTTCCATAGCAAGGAAACCATGTCGATGGTCGAATAGGGCTCGGATGGCTTGGAGAGAGCGGGCGCACCCGACGAGGCGTCGTTATGGCATCCCGCGCATTTTTTCGATTCGAACGTTTTGCGGCCGTGCTCAGCGTCGCCTCGGGTTTGGAAGAACTGCCGCGCCCAAACGTATCCGAGAATCTGCCGCATTTCCACAAGGCTGAGTTCCGGATGGGGCTGCGCCATTTGGGGCGAATGGTTCCACAGGGCCGCGGCCACATCCGTCAGCGTGCTGTCGGCCAGACGATTCTCCAGCGAAAGCGCGCCCTTGTGACAGCCCGTGCAACCCTTCTCGTTGAACAGAGCGGCTCCGCCTTCGGGCGATGGGAGAATGAACTCGAACGTGGCGCTCTTGATGGGCGGGAGGTTTTGCAGGTAGACCAATAGATCGTCCAGTTCCTGAGACGTGAACTCGGGCCATTGGATCTTTCGGGCAGCCATCTCGCCCTTCATATGGTCGGAATGGTTCCACAATTGGTCGACCAACGCAATCGGATCGGTGAGCGCGGTCCATCGCGCCACGGGCGGGCCCACGCCCCCACTGTCCGCGGCAATCGAATGGCACTCGCTGCAGTGCTTGGTTTGAAAAATGAGCTTTCCGCGCTCGGCTTCACCCGGCTTCTCAAAATAGCGAACGGAATAGAAGAACGCGAACAAGTCGGCGGCTTGCTCCTGGTTCACGGCCGGGAGGGGAAGGTTCTGCTGGGTGATCGCAGTCCACATCGCCGGCGCATGATTCCACATCAGGGCAGCTATGCCGGCGGGAGTGTAGGCGCGATCATAACGCCGCCCCAGATCGGGCGCGTCGTGGCCGCCCTCGCCCTTTAAAGCGTGGCAGTTGATGCACATCTGAGTTCGGAAAAAAGCTGCGCCCCGGTGTGCGTCGCCGTCCAAGGTTGCGGCGAGATTCCATTGACCTGCTCCGCCAACCACCAGCAGCAGGAAACCGATCTTATGCATAGACATAAAGCGCCTTCACTGTGCAGATTCGAAGCCTACAGCACTTGCCTTATTATCAATGGTTTGGAAAGTGACGGAAGTCCTTGGGTGGGTTACTGGGGGTATTTGGCTGGGTGAAAATACGCAATATGTAGCAAGTAGCAGCTCCGGTGAGCGGATACCTAGTTCGTCTACTAGGAGATGCGGATTAGCGCATTGCTTCTAAAATAGTTAAACATGCTGGTCTTTCAAGTGCTTGAGGGCCGGCGCTGGGACACGGTCGAGTGTTAACTCGGATCGCCGTGTCATCGAGCGGCCCAGTTTCGACCGTGCTTCCCAGCAATTGAGGAGATCTTTCAGTTAAGCAAGTGTTGGTAAATTAACGGTTACAGGCCTAACTGGAAGCCCATCTGGCGACGATATAGCCTGTGGGTTAAATCACGCTATTCCGAGGCCGCCGAAATGGCACTAAAAACCGCCAGCATGATCGTCCAGAACAGCTTAGATTCTAGGGAAGTTCGGGAGGATCCGGGTGGGATTGAACGACGCCGCGACGCCCGATACCCCACCAACGATCCTGCCGAAATTCATATTCTTCCTCTAAACGGACCCAGTTTGCCGGCAACCGTAATCGATGTTTCCCGCTCCGGTCTTCGCCTGGAATTAAGCACTCAACTCGCTCGAGGCTTGGGCGTAGAGGTCGTGATGCCAGGCGATGCAGTGGTTTTTGGAGAAGTACGGTATTGCCGGCGAGCGAGAGATGCATTCCGGGTCGGAATTCGGATAGAGGACGTGGTTTATTCGCGCCTGGACCAAGGTGAGCACATTCCGGAAAATCAACTCCTGCTTTATTTGAACGGCAGCGGGCTAAAGGTTCCCGAAGTGGTTCGGGCGAGGGATCATCTCCAGCACTGCCAGAAGTGCCGGGTTCGTTTCAAGCATCTTTCTTCAGCCGCGCGCGACAAACCAGCCTGAGCTCGTTCCTGTCTTAACGCTTGCGCCGGGTTCCGAGCTTGCGCTTGGCCTCCGGGATTTCCGGCGCGAAGGCCTCGTCGATCAGTTCGGAATGCTCCTGCTGGTGACGCTTGAGCGACCCGGCCGAAGGGCTGGCGCTCGACGGACGTCCAACATACCGCAGCGCGCGGCCGGTAGGATCGAGGACGGGTTGTAACTGCTCCTGCACGAATCGCCAAGCCCCCATGTTGCGGGGTTCTTCCTGGACCCACGCCACATCGCTCGCGTCCGGATAGCGGCCGATCAAATCGCGCAGTTGATCGGCGGGGAACGGATAGATTTGCTCCAGACGCGCGATAGCGACGTGCTCCGTCTTTCGTTCCTCGCGCGCGGCGACGAGGTCATAATAAATCTGCCCCGAACACAGCAGAACGCGAGTTATCCGGCTCAGCTCGATTCCCGTGGGATCGTCGAGAATCTCATGGAAAGCGCCGGTCAACAATTCATCCAGCGAGGAGACGGCCTTGGGATGACGCAGCAGTCGCTTGGGCGTGAAGACGATAAGCGGCTTTCGAACGCCTCGCCGATCATAGCCGCCGTGCATCTGGCGCCGGAGGAGATGGAAGTACTGCGCCGGAGTGCTGGCATTCACCACCTGCATATTGTTTTCCGCGCAGAGTTGCAGGAACCGCTCCAGGCGGGCGCTGGAATGTTCGGGACCTTGCCCCTCGTAGCCATGCGGGAGCAGCAAGACCAGGCCGCTCGGCTGGCCCCATTTCGATTCCGCGCTCGCAATAAACTGATCGATCAGGATCTGAGCGCCGTTGGCGAAGTCGCCGAATTGCGCTTCCCACAAGACCAGCGTGAGCGGATCGGCCACGCTGTAACCGAACTCGAACCCCATGACCGCGTATTCGCTTAAAGAGCTGTCGAACACATCGAAGCGGGCCTGATTCGGGGCCAGATGCTTCAGCGGAATGTAGCGCGCGCCCGTTTCGTTGTCGTACAGCTCGAGATGCCTCTGACTAAAGGTTCCGCGCCCGCTATCCTGTCCGCTTAGCCTTACCGGGGTGCGCTCCAGCACCAGGCTGCCGAACGCGAGCGTTTCCGCCGTTGCCCAATCCAAGGGCGCGCCGCGCAGAACCTCGCGCCGCTTTCTGAGAAATCCTTCCAGCTTGGGGTGCACTTGGAAGCCGGCGGGAAAGGTGGTGATCCCCTCGATGATCCGTTCCACGGTGACGCGATCGACGGCGGTGTCGGGACTCGGCCCCTGCATTTCTTCAGGATCAATCGCGCTCAACTCCTGGACTTCGTAGCGCTCCACGCCCTTCTTGGCGGAGTCGTAGATATCGTTAAAGTGCTGTGTGATGCCTTTGCGGATTTGCTCCAAATGGCCGGAATCGACCAGGCCTTCGCGCATCAAGCTCTCCGAATAAATCGCAGCGACGGAAGGATGCTGTCGAATCTTGCGATAAAGAATCGGCTGGGTGTAGCTGGGGTCGTCGGCTTCATTATGGCCGTGGCGGCGGTAGCAGAACATGTCGATGACCACGTCGCGCTTGAACCGCTGCCGGTAATCGTAAGCCATCTGAGCCACTCGGACACACGCTTCCGGGTCGTCCCCGTTGACGTGGAAGATGGGAGCTTGCACCATGCGGGCGACGTCTGTGGAATAAGGGGTGGAACGGGCTTCGTCCGGATTGGTGGTGAAGCCGATCTGGTTGTTGATCACCAGGTGGATGGTGCCGCCGGTAGTGTAGCCTTCCAGTTGCGAAAGATTCAAGGTTTCCGCGACCACGCCCTGGCCCGCGAACGCGGCGTCACCGTGGATCAAGATAGGAATCACGCGCGCGCGTTGGGTGTCGCCCAGCCGATCCTGTTTCGGCCGCACCAGGCCTTCCACCACCGGATCCACGGCTTCGAGATGGCTGGGGTTGAAGGCCACCGAAACCACGATCTCGCGGCCCGTGCTGGATTTTCGGACGCCGCTCGCGCCCAAGTGATATTTGACGTCCCCCGATCCTTGGGTGCTGTCCGGATCGATGCCTTCGAACTCGGAGAATACCTGCGCCATGGACTTGCCCACGATATTGGCCAGCACATTGAGTCGGCCACGATGGGCCATCCCGATGACGGCTTCGTGCACGTTGGCGTTGGCGGCGCGGTCCAAAATCTCGTCCAGAATTACGATGGCGGATTCCGATCCTTCCAGCGAAAAACGTTTGTGCCCGATGAATCGGGTGTGCAGGAAATGCTCGAACTCCTCGGCCTCCACCACGCGTTGGAGCGCGCGCATTCGGGTGGCGATTTCGAGCGGCCATCGGTTTCCGGTCGGCTCCATCCGCAGCTGCAGCCAGCGCTTCTGCTCGGGGATCTGGATGTTCATGAACTCGCATCCGATCTTTCCGCAGTAGGTGTGGCGCAGCGTTTCGAGAATTTCGCGGAGCGTGGCGATCTTCTGAGGCTGGTCGTCCTCCGACATCAGCGTGCCGGTTAGAAACTCGCGGTCGAGATCCCAGATGGTTAGCCCGTAAGTGGCCGGATCGAGTTCGGGATGGTAGACGGCCTCCGAACCCAACGGATCGAAATCCGCGATCAAGTGGCCGCGCACGCGGTAGGCGTTGATGATCTGCAATACAGCGGCTTCCTTGGCGACCTCGTCCAGTTGCGCGCTCCGCACGCCGGGAATGGAGACCGGCCGATCCGGCTCCCAATGGACGGGCTTGTGGGGAATCTTGAGGTCGGCGAAAATCTCTTCGTAGAAATTGTCCTGGCCTTCGAGAAGATCTTGCAAGCGGCCGAGGAACAGCCCTGATTCGGCGCCCTGAATTACTCGATGGTCGTAGGTGCAGGTCACGCTCATGACCTTGCTCAATCCCAGCAAGGCGCGCAGTTGTTCGGTAGCGCCGTGGTATTCAGCCGAATAATCGATGGTGCCGACGGCGATGATCGCGCCTTGGGAAGGCATCAGTCGCGGGACGGATGCGAGGGTACCAACCGTGCCCGGGTTGGTGAGGGAAATCGTAGTGCCTTCGAAATCCTGCACGGTGAGCTTGTTGGCGCGGGCGCGCGCCACGATGTCGTCGAACGCTTCCACGTACTGCGCGAAATCTATCGCGCCTGCGTCCTTGATGTTGGGAACCTTGAGGGAACGCGATCCGTCTTTTCCGGCCACATCCACCGCGATTCCGATGTTGATCCGCTCGCGCACCACTCGAAACGCGCCCTCGCGCGTCTCCGCGTAGGCATGGTTCAGCGTGGGATTGGCGGCAATTGCCTTGACGATCGCCCAGCCGATGATGTGCGTGTAGGATATTTTTCCCTTGCCGACCAAGGTGCGATAGTCGTTCAAAATCCGGCGATTTTCGTCGATGACCTTGACCGGCAGGATGCGCTGCGATGTCGCGATCGGAATGGTCAGGCTGGCGTTCATGTTCTCCGCGATGCGCGCGGCCGCGCCGCGCAGCGGAATCAAGGTCTCGCCGGAGACGGTCTGATGCGCGGGAACGGGCGCCGGAGCGGGTCGCGAAGGGGTCAAAGTCTGGACGGTTTGCGAGCCGTTCTCGTGCGGGGGAGGCGTGCCGCCGTTGGACTCGAAAACTTCCTTCCAGCTTTCATCGACCGCGCGGCGATCGTTCAAATATTGCTGGTAAAGCTCGTCTTCGAGCCAACTGTTAATACCGATGTCGGGGCGTGATTCAGACATGTACGATTAGAGGACCGTCTTCTCCATGATAGCGTTTAGCCTCGGAGAAACCTAGTTCCGCAAACCTCGGCGTTCAAAGGGCTTGGAGCGAGTAAAGATCTGTAATTCAAAGGAACCGACCGTGCCGCCGCATCATCTCATACACAGAAGAGGACGAAGTGCGATGAAAAAGATAATTCAGAACGTTTCCTTGGCTCTAGCGCTTGCGGTTTTGACTGTTCCGATGTTCGCGCGGACGAACAATCCGCCCGCCGACATGAACGATGCAGTCCGGCATGCGCTGGTGATGCTGCCGTATTTCAGCATTTTCGACGACTTGGGGTACCAAGTTGATAACGGTGTTGTAACTCTCTCCGGCGATGTAACGCGGCCAGTGTTGAAGTCGGACGCCGAGCACGCCGTCAAGCGAATTCCCGGCGTGGCGCAGGTGGTGAATAACATCAAGGTGTTGCCGCTGTCGTCGTTCGACAACCAGATTCGGCAAGCGGCATACCGAGCGATCTTCGGATACGCGTCGCTCTATCGTTATGCGATGGGCGCGAATCCCTCGATCCACATTATTGTCGACAACGGCCACGTTACGCTGGTCGGCGTGGTGGGCAACGAGGGCGACAAGGACATGGCCTATATCCGCGCGAACGGAGTCCCGGGAGTGTTCTCGGTGACGAATAATCTGCGGGTCGCCGAGAAAAGCTAACGGCCGAGCAATCGATTAATCGGGAAAAACGGGCCACTGTCGAGTTTCGATGGCGGCCTTCGTTTTACGCTTATTAAATCGTAGCGAAGGCGTTCACCCGCCTGGGTGATTACGGCGCCGCCCAGGAGAGGCCCACTAGAATCACCGGACCGTCCTGCCGCGCAATGATTCATTTCGTGAAGGCCACCTCGTCGGCCAGCAAGGTCATCGGTTTTTGCGCTGCGGCCACGTGGTAGCCTATCTCCTGCAAAAGAAGAAGCACTTTCGACCAAATGTGCCGTCCGCTAACGCGCCGCGAACCAGCAGTTTATTTTTGACGACCGAATGCAGGCGGCTTCTCTGGAAGCGACAGCGCGGCTGGAAGCATGGCCAAGGCGGCGCGGACCGCACCGGGAGCGAAATGGAGCGCTTCATGAAACACAACGTTCTCGAGGCGCGCCGTTCGCGAAAGACACCGTCAGGACGACGCGCCAACCGCAGCGCCCTTGAAGAACGTCAGCAGGTCGGCGTTGATTTGGTCGGCGTTGGTGGCGGGCATGCCGTGCGGAAACCCCGGATAAACCTTCAGCGTCGCTTTCTTCAAAATCTTCGCGGACATCAAACCCGCTGCGGCGATCGGAACAATCTGATCGTCGTCGCCATGCATCACCAGCACGGGGATATCGATCTTCTTCAGGTCCTCGGTGAAATCGGTTTCCGAGAAAGCCTTGATGCAGTCGTAATGGGCCTTTACGCCTCCCATCATGCCCTGCAACCACCAGTGCTCGCGGATGCCTTCCGAAATCTTCGCGCCCGGGCGATTGTAGCCGTAAAATGGCAGGGTGATGTCCCGGTAGAACTGCGGCCGATTGGCCGCGAGCGCCTCCCGGAGAGCGTCGAAGGCCGATATGGGCAGGCCGCCCGGATTCTTTTCCGTCTTCAGCATGAGCGGCGGCACGGAGCTGATAAGCACCGCTTTGGCGACGCGCTTGGCGCCGTGGCGGCCCAGGTAGCGCGCTACTTCGCCTCCTCCGGTGGAGTGCCCGACCATGATCGCGTCGTTCAGATCGAGTTTTTCGATTAACGCGGCAAGATCGTCCGCGTAGGTGTTCATCTCGTTGCCGTCCCAAGTTTGACTCGAGCGCCCATGACCTCGCCGGTCGTGCGCGATCACCCGATAGCCGCGCTGCCCGAAAAACAGCATCTGCCCGTCCCAGTCGTCCGCGCTCAAGGGCCAGCCGTGCGAGAAGACGATGGGTTGGCCGGTTCCCCAGTCCTTGTAATAAATGGATGCGCCATCTTTAACCGTGATACTGCTCATGTAATTTTCTCCTTAGTGGCTTGCTTGCCCACTACGGAGTGTGAACCCAATCGAGGCTTGAAGACATCCTAAGATCGGATGATTTTCCGATACCACTTTTCGCGTATCGAGGTACCCTAACGAAGAGGAGCACTGCCATGCCCGTATCGTTCGCCAAGGACGTTGTGCCGATGTTTCGGACAGTGGATATCGATCACATGAAAGTTCATGGCGTATATCTGGACGATTTCAAATACATGTCCGACGCCACGAACAACCACGCCAATGCGCAAGCGGTCCAGGATAGCCTGGTCCGTCAAACCATGCCCCCGGGCGGCCCGTTTTGGACCGCGCAACAACTCAGCGTGTATGACAAATGGAAGACGGACGGATATCAGCCTTGAGTGCGGCGCCTTACACCAGCGCGGCCAAAAAAGTGCATGCGACAGCCAGACAGTTTGCGGGTTGAATCAGTTGAACGAGCCCGCCAGCCGACGAAGGGCGGCCACTGACATGATGAAGACTAAGACATTTACGAAGGTAACAGCCATCTTCTGTTCCGCCATGCTGTGGGGCCAGCAAGCGCCACCTCTGCCGCCCCCCGGACAGTTACTGTCGGCCGATCAACTCGATGGCTTGGTCGCTCCGATCGCGCTCTATCCGGATCCTTTATTGAGCCAGATTTTAGTGGCGTCCACATACCCGCTTGAACTGGTGGAAGCCTCCCAGTGGCTCCAACGGAACCCCGGGCTCACGGGCCCCGCTCTCACTCAGGCGGCGCAGGGGCAGAATTGGGACCCGAGCATACAGGCCATGGTGGTTTTTCCGGACTTGGTCAAGCGCCTGAACCAGGACATCACCTGGACGACAAATCTTGGAAACGCCTTTCTCGCTCAGCAGCCGGACGTGATGGACGCGGTGCAACGAATGCGGCTGAAAGCGCAGGAAGCCGGCAAGCTGTCGTCAACCAAGCAGCAGAAAGTGAAGACCAAGAACGAATCCGGCCAACCGATCATCGAAATCGAGCCGGCCGATTCGGACGTTCTATACCTGCCTTATTATGATCCCGCCTACATTTGGGGTCCGCCGCTCTTTTATCCGTATGCGAACTGGTTTTACCCGCCGTTTGTGGGCGGCGCTTATTTCGGATTCGGGGTCGGAATCCCGATCGGGCTTTATTTCGGGTTCGGTTGGGGCGGATGGGGTGGATGGGGATGGCATCCCGGATGGGGCGGCCACTCGATTATGGTGAACAACGGTTTCATTCACCGTTACAATTTCAACGCCAGCCGTGAGGGAGGTCTGCGCGGGAACTCGACCTGGACCCACGACCCCGCGCACCGCGGAGGCGTGCCCTACGCGAATGCCAACGTGTCCAATCGTTATGGCGGCAACGCGCGCCAGAACTTGCAATCCCGCGGCGCATCGGAATCGCGCGGCGGCGGCGTAGCCGGAGGAGAACGAATGGGCAATCGCGACATTGCGCCGGGTGCATCCAGCATGAACCGCAGCGCTTTCGGCGGAGTCCGCGACGGCGGCTCGGCCAGGATGAATAGCGAACACGGATATTCGAGCCTTGGACCGGCGCGGACCGGAGGATTCTCGGGTGGCGGGTTCCGGGGCGGCGGTTTCGGGGGCGGCGGTGGTTTTGGTGGTGGCAGTCGCGGCGGCGGTGGGCGCCGATAGCAGCGGAGGAAAGCCATGGCAAAAATCAATTCCATTTATCCAGACAGCATCTCGCACGGGCCGGCCCGATTCGTAATCATCGGCCTGGCGGCTGCGGTAACACTTCTGCAGGCTGCGCCTAAAGAGAGCCAGCGCACCTTTGCGACGCCGCAGGAAGCCATCCAGGCAATCATTGATGCCGCCGAGCACAACGACGCCGCAGCCCTCCTGCAATTGTTCGGGCCGGACGGCAAGGATATTCTCGAATCCGGGACTCCCGCCGAAGCCAATGAGTCGCGAGCGGAGTTCGCACGCTTGGCGCACGAAAAACTGGAGATCGAACAGGATCCGACGAATCCCGATCGTGCGACGTTCACGGTGGGGCGCGCGGATTGGCCGTTTCCTGTGCCGTTGGTTCGCAAGGAGGGAAAATGGCGCCTGGACGCGATGGGCGGAAGGCAGGAGATCCTCGCGCGACGCATCGGCCGAAACGAACTGAATGTCATGGAGATTTGCCGGGGCTACGCCGAGGCCCAAATGAAGTATGCCACCGAAGACCGTGACCGGGACGGCATCCTCAAATATGCGCAGATCATCGCCAGCTCGCCCGGCAAGCAGGATGGATTGTATTCCGAGGATGCTTCCGAGCAACTGGTCACGAAAGGCTTCGTGGCCGCGGCCAATACCGCCAAGCCCACGCCGTACCATGGTTACTACTTCCGCGTTCTGAAATCGCAAGGACCGGCGGCCACCGGTGGCGCCTTGGACTATGTCGTGAAAGGCAAAATGATCGGCGGATTCGCGCTGGTGGCATGGCCCGCCGAGTATGGCGCGTCCGGTGTTCAAACCTTCATCATCAACCACGAAGGCATCGTTTACGGAAAAGACCTCGGGGCCAACACGGCCGCCCTGGCGCGCCAGATGACGCGCTTCAATCCGGATAAGACCTGGCACCGCGTCGAGTTGGAATGAGAGTCGGGTCGCATTTGGTCACGGCTCTGGCCGATCGATCCCGGTAGTACCTACAAGCTGGACATCCACCGTCGCCAATCCATTCTGAAGTAACCTTGAGTTGGCGCTGGGAAACGTCTTGGTTAGCCCCGGCGTCACCTCTTTACTAACATGGCCGAAACAACTTCCTATGCGCTCTCCGCGTGGAGTTCTAAGCGGATAATGGAGGTCTTCGCCGTTTGGCAGACGACATAAATAAGCCTTCAGTCATCGGTCCTGACCACCAACTTGCGGCTCCTAAACCACGTCGCCGGCACAGGGTCTTGTGGATCATTATTTGGATTTTGGTGCTTCTGGCTTTAGTCGTCGGGGGTGTGCTGTTCTGGCGCCGCCGCGAAGCCACCGAGAAAGCTGCCGCCGCGGCGCGCAATCGCGTGGTCGGTATCCCCGTTACCGTCGCGACAGCCCAGAAGGGAAACATTCCGGTCTACCTTGATGCGATCGGAACGGTTACGCCGGTCTATACCAGTTCGATAACAAGTCAGGTGAATGGCATAGTGGTCGCCGTGCACTTTACGGAGGGACAGCGCGTCAATAAGGGCGACCCGTTAATTGACATCGATCCCCGTCCGTACCGCGCCACGCTCCTACAAGCGCAAGGCGCGCTAGAGCGAGATCAAAATGTGCTGGCGCAGGCCCAGATGGACCTCAAACGCTACCAGGACGCGTGGGACCGCAAAGCCATCGCGAAGCAAATCCTGGATGACCAGGAAAAGCTCGTGCTTCAGGACGAGGGCACGGTTAAGAACGATCAGGGTACTGTTCAGTACGACCAGATCCAGCTCGACTTCTGCCACATCACCGCGCCGATCTCTGGACAAATAGGCCTGCGGCTGGTGGACCCGGGCAATGTCGTCCAATCCACCGGAACGACGACCCTTGCGGTGATCACGCAGATCGAGCCGATCACCGTAATTTTCACCATCCCGGAAGACAGCCTGGGCCAAGTGGAAGCTCGCCTGCGCAAGGGAGTCACGCTGACCGTCGACGCCTACGATCGCTCCGCGCAGAAGAAGATTGCGACCGGAAAACTGCTGACGCTCGACAACCAGATTGACACCACCACGGGCACCGTTAAAGGGCGAGCTCAATACGACAACACGAACGATGCGCTGTTTCCGAACCAGTTCGTAAATACACGGCTGCTGGTGAATACGTTGCAAGGAGTGACGCTGGCGCCGTCGTCGACTATTCAACAAAATGGTCAATCGTCCTTCGTGTATGTGATTCAGGACAATATCGCTCACTTGCGCGGTATAAAGGCGGGCGTCGCGAACGGCGGTGTTACGCAGGTGGAAGGCATTAATGCCGGAGAGGTTCTCGCCAACAGCAGCTTCGATAAGTTGCAGGATAAGTCCGCGATCTTGATTACCAAGACACCTCCCCCGGTCAATACGAGCGGGAGCAACGCGCCGTGAGTCCATCTCGCCAATTCATTTTGCGGCCGGTGGCGACGTCTTTGCTGATGGCCGCGATCTTATTGGTCGGGCTGGTTGGCTACACGCAACTGCCGGTCTCGGCGCTGCCGGAAGTGGATTATCCGACCATTCAAGTGGTGACGTTCTATCCCGGCGCGAATCCGAACGTGATGGCGACGACAGTGACGGCGCCGCTGGAGCGTCAGTTCGGCGAATTGCAAGGCTTGAGCCAGATGACCTCCACCAGCTCCGGAGGGACATCGGTGATTGTGCTGCAGTTTACTCTGAGCCTCTCCATCGATGTGGCCGAGGAAGAGGTGCAGTCCGCCATCAATGCGGCGCAGAGTCTGCTGCCATCCATTCTGCCTGCGCCGCCCATCTACAGCAAGACCAATCCGGCTGACGCCCCGGTGCTTACACTCGCCATCACTTCGAGTTCGATGCCGCTTTCTCAGGTGGAGGACCTGGTGGATACGCGCCTGGCGCCCAAGATCTCGCAGCTCAACGGCGTCGGCCTGGTCACCATCAGCGGCGGCCAAAAGCCGGCGGTCCGCATTCAAGCCAATCCGGCGGCATTGTCGTCCTACGGCATCAATATGGAAGATCTGCGCACCGCGTTGACCCAAGCGAGTGTGAACGCCGCCAAGGGAAACTTCGACGGGCCGCGCCAGGATTATCAGATCGACGCCAATGATCAACTGGTCTCGAGCAACGACTATCGTAGCGTGGTGGTGGCCTATCGCAACGGCGCGCCCGTGATGCTGACCGACGTGGCGCGCATCGTGAATGGAGTGGAGAACAACAACCAGGCCGCCTGGATGAATCAGACTCCGGCCGTGATCCTGAATGTCCAACGCCAGCCCGGCGCAAACACCATCAAGGTGGTCAAAAGCATCAAGGCGCTGTTGCCGCAGCTCGAGACCAACCTGCCCACGGGCATCCAGGTGACCACGCTGACCGATCTGACCACGGCGATCGAAGCATCCATTTCCGACGTCAAGTTCGAATTGGCTTTGACAGTGGGATTGGTGGTGCTGGTGATCTTCCTCTTCTTGCGGAGTATCTACGCCACCATTATCCCGAGCGTAGCAGTGCCGCTGTCGCTGATCGGCACCCTCGCGGTGATGTACATCCTGGGGTACAGCCTGGACAATTTATCGATGATGGCCCTGACCATCTCCACCGGTTTCGTGGTGGACGACGCTATCGTGATGATCGAGAACATCTCGCGTTACATCGAAGCGGGCGACCCGCCTTTGTCCGCGGCGCTGAAGGGGGCGGAACAAATTGGTTTCACGATTCTCTCGCTGACCGTGTCGCTCATCGCCGTCCTGATTCCGCTGTTGTTCATGGGCGACGTGGTGGGACGCTTGTTTCGCGAATTCGCCGTAACGCTGGCCGTCACCATCATCCTGTCGGCGGTGGTTTCCCTGACGCTCACGCCGATGATGGCCGCGCGAATCCTGCGGCATCAAGCCAAAGAACAGCAGGGGCGCGTTTATAGAGTGACGGAGCGCGCTTTCGAGAGCATGATTGCGTTCTATGGCCGGACGCTGAAGTTTGTCCTTCGTTACCAGACGATTGCGCTGTTGGTCGCCCTCGGCACGCTGACGCTCACCATTTTCCTCTACATCATCATCCCCAAGGGCTTTTTCCCGATCCAGGACACCGGCGTCATCCAGGGCATTTCGCAAGCGCCTCCGGCTATCAGTTCGCAGGCCATGGCGGAGAAGCAGCAGGAACTGACTAAGGTGGTTCTGAGCGATCCGGCCGTCGAGAGCGTGTCGTCGTTCATCGGCGCCGACGGAACGAATACAACCTTGAACAGCGGCAGGATGTCGATCAACTTAAAGCCGCTCGAGCAGCGCAACATCAGCGCGTCCGACCTGATCCGCAGGCTCAACGCCAAAGCGAGCCAGGTGGAGGGCATTACGTTGTTCATGGAACCGGTGCAGGACATTACCGTGGACGACCGCGTGAGCCGCACGCAATACCAGTACGCCCTGGAAGATCCCGACGCGAATGAGCTGAACGACTGGACCAACCGTTTCGTGGCGCGCCTGAAGCAATTGCCGGAACTGGAGGACGTCGCCACCGATCAACAACCGGGCGGGCTGGCGCTGGATCTGGTGATCGACCGCATCACCGCTTCGCGATTGGGCATCGCGCCTACCACCATCGACAACACTCTGTACGACGCCTTCGGGCAGCGGCAGATCAGCACGATGTACACGCAACTGAACCAGTACCATGTGGTGCTCGAAAGCGAACCGCAGTTTCAGAAAGACCCGAACAAGCTCAACAAGCTTTATATCCAATCCAACGCATCCTCGGGCGCGACGGGCGCCGGAGCCGCTTCCTCTTTTGCGTCTTCCGGATCTTCATCCGCGGGATCGAACTCGCTGACGACATCCGCCCTGTACACTCCGGCGGCGAACGTGCTTACGCCTCCCCAGAACGCGCTGTCGGCGAGCACCGCCACTACGACGTCCAGCATGGGCGCTACGTCCGCGGGCGCCACCAGTTCGGCCACCAGCAACGCCGTACCGCTAAGCGCTTTCTCGCACTTTGAGAAAACCACGGAACCGCTTGCGATTACTCACCAGGGCCAATTTCCCGCCATTACGGTATCGTTCAACCTCGCGCAGAATGCCTCGCTGGGCGCCGCCATCACGGACGTCGACAAGTTGCAGAAAGACATGCACATGCCGCCCAGCCTGCAGGCGGATTTTGAAGGCACCGCGGCGTCGTTCAGGAACTCGCTCTCGAACGAGCCGCTGCTCATTCTGGCCGCGCTGGTCACGGTCTACATCGTGCTTGGCGTCTTATACGAAAGCTTCATTCACCCGATCACGATTCTGTCCACGCTGCCGTCGGCGGGTGTGGGCGCTTTCCTGGCGTTGATTCTTTTTCGCCAGGATTTGAGCGTGGTGGCGATCATCGGACTGGTTCTGCTGATCGGGATCGTGAAAAAGAACGGCATCATGATGGTCGACTTCGCGCTGGAAGGCGAGCGCAAGCACGGAAAAAACGCCACGGATGCCATTTACGAGGCCTCCCTGCTGCGCTTCCGTCCCATTATGATGACCACCATGGCGGCGCTGCTGGGCGGGCTGCCCTTGGCGCTCGGGACGGGCTTCGGTTCCGAATTGCGCAGACCGCTGGGCATCGCGATGGTCGGCGGATTGCTTTTGAGCCAGGCGCTCACGCTTTACACCACGCCCGTCATTTACATCTTTTTCGATAATCTCGCGCATCGTTTTTCTCGGCGCTCGAACCGGCCGGAAACGGGAGGCGGGGAACAGGAAAGTCCGGCGTGAACATATCGACGCCCTTCATTCATCGGCCTGTGGCGACGACGCTCCTCACGGTGGGCGTTTTCCTGGCAGGAGGGATTGCGTTTGGCGTGCTGCCGGTGGCGCCCCTGCCGGAGGTCGATTTTCCGACCATTTCCGTCAGCGCGGGCTTGCCCGGGGCCAGCGCGGAAATTATGGCGTCGTCCGTCGCCACTCCTTTGGAGCGGCAGTTTGGTCATATTGCAGGTGTGACGGAGATGACCTCCGCAAGTTCGCTCGGCGCAACCAGCATCACCATTCAGTTTGACCTCAGCCGCGACATCGACGGCGCGGCGCGCGATGTGGAGGCCGGTATCAACGCGGCGCGAACCTATTTGCCCGCCAACCTGCCGGCCAATCCGAGCTATCGCAAGGTCAATCCCGCCGACGCGCCGATCATGATCCTCGGCCTTACGTCCGACAAATACGGTCCCGATAAATTGTATGACGAAGCCTCCACGGTCCTGGAGCAAAAGTTGTCGCAAATCCAAGGCGTGGGGCAGGTCACTGTCGGAGGCGGCGCGCTGCCGTCGGTGCGCGTCGACGCGAATCCCATGCAATTGGCCGGCTATGGACTCACTCTCGCGAATTTGCAGTCCGCGCTGAGCCTCCAGAACTCCGACTTGGCGAAGGGACAAATCTCCGACGGCATCGTGACCGCCGACATCATCGACAACGATCAGATCTCGCACGCTAACGACTACAAACCCCTGGTGGTCGGTTTTCACAATGGCGCGGCAATCCATCTGTCCGACGTCGCCCAGGTGACCGACTCAGTTCAAAACATCCGCGTAGCCGGCTACTTGAACGGCAAGCGCGCCATTCCGGTCATCATCTTTCGGCAGCCCGGCGCCAACATCATCGGCACGGTGGACCGCATACGCGCGCAGCTCCCCTATCTCAAGGCCTCCATTCCGCTCGGCATAGAAACCACCATCGTTCTGGATCGCACCACAACCATCCGCGCCTCCGTCGGTGATGTCGAGAGGACGCTGCTGTTATCCATCGCGCTCGTCATCGTCGTGGTGTTTGTCTTCCTGCGGAGCGGCCGCGCCACGCTCATTCCCGGCGTCGCCGTGCCCGTTTCACTGATCGGCACGTTCGCGGTGATGTACATGTTCGGATATAGCCTCGACAATCTTTCGCTGATGGCCTTGACCATCTCTACCGGGTTCGTAGTGGATGATGCCATCGTGGTGATGGAAAATATCACGCGCCATCTGGAAAACGGCATGCATCCCTTTGCAGCGGCGCTGAAGGGCGCGCAAGAAATCGGCTTCACCGTCTTCACCATCAGCCTTTCGCTCATTTCCGTGTTTATCCCCCTGCTGCTGATGGGCGGGATCGTCGGCCGTCTGTTCCGCGAGTTCGCCATCACTCTCTCCGCGTCCATTGTCGTGTCCATGATCGTCTCCCTCACCACCACGCCGATGATGTGCGCCTACCTGTTGAAAAGCGAGCGCGGCGAAAAACATGGCCGCCTTTTCACCGCCAGCGAAAAAGTCTTCGACGGAGTGCTGTCGTTATATCGACGAACCCTGCATTGGGTGCTGGACCATCCCATCCTCACGCTCGGCGTACTCTTCGTAACCATCGCGCTGAATGTCGTGGTAATTGCCAAGATACCCAAGGGCTTCTTTCCGGTGGAGGATACCGGATCGATTGCGGGCGGAGTGCAAGGGCCCCAGGATTCCTCCTTCCCGGCCATGAACGATGCCGTTCAGCAGATCGGCGCCGTGATCAGGAAAGATCCCGGAGTTGCGAATGTCATTGGATTTACCGGCGGCGGTGGGGCCACCAATACGGCCAACCTGTTCGTCGCCCTTAAGCCGCTCGACCAGCGCAAGGGCAGCAGCGCCTCCCAAATCATCAACCGTCTGCGCCCGCAATTGAACCGCCTGCCGGTGGCGTCCGCGTTCCTCCAAGCCGTGCAAGATCTACGCATCGGAGGCCGGTCCAGCAACGCGCTGTATCAGTACACCATCCAGGCCGACAACGTGCAGGACCTTTCCAAGTGGGGGCCGATCCTGCTGGCAGCGATGAAGCGCCTGCCCGGCTTCCAGGACGTAAGCTCGGACCAGCAGAACAACGGTTTGGATGAAATGATGAGCTATGATCGCACCACCGCGGCCAAGCTCGGCATTACCGCGCAATCGCTGGACTCGGCGTTATACGGCGCTTTCGGCCAATCGGAAGTATCCATCATTTACACCCAGCAAAATCAGTATTACGTGGTGCTGGAAGCTGCCCCTCAATATTGGCAAAGCCCCGAAGGATTGAAGGACATCTATCTGGCAACGTCCTCCGGCGGCAACATTCCGCTGCTGACGGTGGCTAAGGGTCAGGCCGGCACCACACCGTTGTCCATCAACCATACGGGTTTGTTTCCGTCGGTCACGGTGTCCTTCAATCTCGCGCCGAGCGTATCCTTGAGCGACGCTACGGCAAGAATTGAGCAGACGAAAAGGCAGCTCGGCGCGCCCTCCACGCTGCAAGGCTTCTATGCCGGCACTCTGCTGGCCTACCAACAATCGCTGGGAACCGAGCCGATCCTGATTCTGACGGCGCTGCTGGCCGTGTACATCGTGCTCGGCATTTTGTACGAAAGCCTGGTCCATCCGATGACCATCATCTCCAGTCTGCCGTCGGCGAGCGTAGGCGCCATGCTTGCGCTGATGCTCTTTGGCGAGGATTTGAACATTATCTCCATCATCGGAATCGTGCTGCTGATCGGAATCGTGAAAAAGAACGCAATCATGATGATCGATTTCGCTCTCCAGGTGGAGCGCGAGGAGGGCAAGCGCCCCGTCGAGGCGATCTTCGAAGCCTGCATGTTGCGCTTCCGTCCGATCCTGATGACCACCATGGCTGCGATGTTGGGCGCTCTGCCGTTGGCGCTGGAAACGGGAACTGGTTATGAGCTCCGCCGGCCTCTCGGCATCACAATTGTGGGAGGGTTGCTGTTGAGTCAGTTGCTCACGCTCTACACGACGCCCGTGGTTTATTTAACGTTCGACCGGATGCGTCTGCGGATGCAGGGGAAACAACGCGACACCGTGGGAGCAACTTCATGAGATCTTCCGATCGCAAGCGCTGGGGATTTGCCGCTGCGGGCGCGGTCTCGATCGCCGTATTGACCGCCTGCAATGTCGGCCCTAAATATGTCAAGCCCGCCATTCCCCCTCCGCCGGCTTTCAAAGAAGCAGCTCCCGCAGCCTACAGCTCCGCGCCTCCGGGCGCCTGGCAGCCCGCGAACCCCCAGGACGCAGTGCTCAAGGGTAAGTGGTGGGAGATGTTCAACGAACCGGAACTCAACGCGCTCGAAGAGCAATTGAACATCGACAACCAGAACATCGCGCAGTATTTCCAGAACTTCATGGCGGCTCGCGCGCAGGTGCGGGAAGCCCGTTCGGCCTACTTCCCTACAGTCACCGCAAATCCCGCGATCACAGTCTCGCGAACCGGCTCGGCATCGCAAAGCGCGGTGGTGGCAACGGGTGGAACGTCAACGGGTGGAACGACCGGCGTCTCGTCGTCGGGCGGTGGCAGCATCTTCACCGACTATTCCCTGCCGCTCGAAGCGTCGTGGGCGCCCGACCTTTTCGGCCGCGTCCGCAACACCGTCCGTGAATTCCAGTACGCCGCTCAGGTGAGCGCCGCGGATCTGGAGAACGAGCGTCTTACCGAGCAGGCCGCACTCGCCCAGTATTACTTCGCACTCCGCGGTCAAGACGCTTTGCAGGAGTTGTACAACCGCACCATCGAAGTGGATCGTCAGGCGCTGGACCTGACGCGCGCGCTGTTCGAAACCGGCATCGACAACGAGGAATCCGTCGCCGAGGCGGAGGTGACGCTCGAAAACGCGGAAGAGGTAGGGATCGGCATCGCCACCAACCGCGCCCTGTACGATCACGCCATCGCAACGCTGATCGGAAAAGCCGCTTCCGAGTTTTCGATGCCCGTGAAGAAACTGACGACGCCCGTGCCCGCGATCCCGGTCGGGGTCCCCTCCGAACTTCTGCAACGGCGTCCGGATATCGCCGCCACCGAACGCACCATGGCGCAGGCCAACGCGCTCATCGGTGTTGAGAAGGCGGCTTACTACCCAGCGCTGAGCCTCACGGGGAGCGGCGGCCTTCAGTCGTCCGCCATCTCAAAGCTGTTTTCCATTCCCGCGCTTTTCTGGTCGCTGGGTGCATCGGCGGCGGAGACGATCTTCGACGCTGGTTTACGAAACGCCACCGTGGCCCAGTACACGGCCACTTACAACGCCGACGTCGCCTCATACAAACAAACCGTTTTGACGGCGTTTCAACAGGTGGAGGACTACATCGCGACGCTGCGCGTGGTCTCAGAGCAGATCGCCAAGCAGGATGCGGCCATCAGATCCGCGCAACGATACGTCGAGATTGCCATGTCGCGGTACGAGACGGGCCTCGATCCGTATCTCGACGTGATCACCGCGCAGAATACTCTGTTGAGCGATCAGCAAACTCAGGTGACCTTGCGCGTGAGCGAGATGACCGCTGCGGTACAGTTGATCCAGGCACTGGGCGGCGGATGGCAGGTTGCGCAGCTCCCCTCGGTATCCGAGGTTACCTCCAAGGAGACACCGCAAAAGGTTTCCAATACGCCATGAGGCGCTGCCGATCTAAATCGAAGTTGCGACAGCGATGAAATTCGACCCGCTGTTGTACTCCTCGATCGTAACTTCGGCAAAAGCTTCACGGATGGCGCAGAGCACGTCTTTCTCATAGTCCCAGTTAGTTGTGTATTTAAATATTGGCCCCGCGACGGGATTGAACGCCCGCGCGAAACCCGTGAATGCCTTGGCATCCAAAACGACACACTTGGTGCCGGGCTTCAGGGCCGAGGCCACTCTCCGGAGCGCCGCGGTTTCGCCCGGCATTGCGCTCAGGCCGAATGTACACAGCGCTCCGTCGAGCGAAGCCGGAGGCAATTCGAGCCGAGCCGCATCTTCCCGCCGGAACTCGATATTGGACCAGCCATCCGCCCTGGCCGCCGCTCGCGCGGTAGCCAGCATTCCATCGCTGTAGTCCACCGCGACGATTCTTCCCGAAGATCCAACTTTGTCGCGGAGCTGTCGGAAATTGACGCCGGCGCCACACGCCAGGTCCAGGACCGTGTCGCTTTGCTTCAACCCGATAGCTGCTATGGCGCGCGCTTGCAGTTGCCGCTCCCGGCCCAAGCAGACGCTCCACCGAATGCCGCGATAGACGCGTTTATGTACGCCCAGCCAATCGTAAACACGCTTTCCATGAGACAATCGCGCACCATGTCCGCAGGTTGGCAAATACGTTTCCGCATGGTAATTTCTGCCTCACACCCCCGGAAGCTAGAATGGAAAGACTTGATCAGAGCCCCGTTGGCAACTCACGTGCCTAAAGGAGACGCATGAAGAAGCGAGAAGATGAAGGAATCCGAACTTACAGTTCTCCTTCGCCCAGGGAGAGAGGCGTGGGCCCGGACTCGGCAGGCCAGTCCGGAGACACGCAGGGATTGTCGGACGTCGCGGAAGCAGGCTCGGAGAGCGTCGAGGAACTGGTCGAAGAGGGCCAATCTTTCGAGGCGGAAGCGATCAGCGGCGTGGAAGATGCACCCGACCCGGATGTGGCTGAGGTTCACACCAAACAAGTCCCGGAGGACGATGTGCCTGCCGAGTATTTGGACAGAGACTAGTTTAGACGCGCGCCCTTCGCGGCCATGCCGGAACACCACCACACAAACCGCCTGGGCTGGTTACGGGCGGCGGTATTAGGCGCGAACGACGGGATACTTTCGACGGCAAGTCTGGTGCTCGGAGTGGCGGCGGCGCATTCTTCTCACGGTAACGTAGTAGTCGCGGGCGTCGCCGGGCTGGTCGCCGGCGCGATGTCGATGGCCGCAGGCGAGTACGTGTCGGTGCACTCGCAGAAAGACAGCGAACAGGCCGATCTGGACCGCGAGCGCGAGGAGCTCAAGACGGACGCGAAAGGTGAGCAGAAGGAGCTGGCGGCGATCTACGTCGGCCGGGGGCTCGAACCCGAGCTCGCAAAACAAGTGGCGCAGCAGTTGATGGCGCATGACGCGTTGGGCGCGCATGCTCGCGACGAACTCGGTATCTCCAAGACTCTTAGCGCGCGTCCCATTCAGGCCGCGCTGGCGTCCGCCGCCAGTTTCGGTGTCGGAGGAGCCCTGCCTCTGTTGGTGGCCGCGATGGTTCCGGAGCAGAGCCTGATCTACTTCGTTTCAGGAGCGTCGCTGTTTTTCCTCGCGCTGCTAGGAGGCTTGGCCGCGCGCGTCGGAGGCGCCGGCGTTGCGGCGGGCGCGATACGCGTCACGTTCTGGGGCGCGCTAGCCATGGCGATAACCACGGGAGTCGGAGCATTGTTCGGAACGGTGACGTGAGATAAGGTGGAGCTTTAGGACGAAACCGTCCCAGCTTGCTTCGCATCCACAAGTAGGGCTGGCGACCGAGTAGCTTCCAGGAGGAACGTCATGCATGATTTACACCGAAGAGCCGCCGAGCAGCACGAACTTGCGGCGCATGCTCATCGCACCGCCGCGGAACATAACGAAAAAGGTGAAAACGACACGGGAAACTGGCATGCGGAACGAGCGCGCGACTACTCGGATCGCGCTTACGAGCTCGCTCAAGAAGCCCACGCCAAGTCAGGGCAGATAGGAACGGTATAAACAATGTCAACTCGCTATAACAACGGATCCCACTACGAGAATCATCAACGAGCCGCCGAATTACACGACCTCGCCGCGCACGCCCATCGTGTTGCCGAGCAGCAGGGAAAACAGGATCATCTGACGGCGCATGAATATTCCCGGAAAGCCCTGGAACATTCCCAGGAAGCTCATCGGCATACCCAGGGCACCGTTGGACATGGCATCGCCACGTTCGGCCATGACGAGATCGCGGCGCTGGCTTATGAACTCTGGCAAGCCAGAGGTTGTCCCGACGGATCGCCGGAAGAGGATTGGTTCCATGCCGCGGAAGCCTTGCGATCCCACGCCGGCGCCCGTTGATCCCGTACCGGCGGAGCGCGGGTGTCCAAAGTGCGGCGTCGAAATGGAGCCGATAGAGACAGGCCCGGAAGGTCCGCCGGTCGAGGACCTGCAGCTTTGCCCGGCCTGTTATTTGGTAACGTGGAGCGATCAAGATGGGATGCATGTCCGGCAAGGCGTGCCGGTGAAAAAAGGCGCTAACCCTCCGAGCGAACCACCCTGGGGGAATGGCAAAACGGAGGAGTGCTGATTGTGGCCACTGAAATCGTAAAGGGGACAGCCGGCACGGTCTCCGGGGCATTGGTATTCTTCGGCGCCACCGGCGACCTGGCGCACAAGCAGGTATTCCCGGCGCTGCAGAGCATGATCCGGCGCGGCGCCCTCAACGTGCCTGTGATCGGCGTGGCAAAGTCGGGCTGGAACATCGACCAGTTTCGCGACCGCGCCCGTGACAGCCTGGTCAAATTCGGCGGGGGTGTCGATCAAGAGGCATTCGCCAAGCTCCTGCAGTTGCTTAAATACATCGATGGAGACTATCGGGATCCCGCCACCTTCGAGCGGTTGCGGGAAGCGCTCAATGGCGCCGCTTCGCCCCTGCACTACCTTGCCATTCCTCCCAGTCTCTTCGGTCCGGTGGTGGAATCGCTGGGCCGATCCGGTAGCGCCCAGAATGCGCGAATCATAATCGAAAAGCCGTTCGGCCGAGACCTCGAGTCGGCTCGGAAGCTGAACGAAATATTGAATTCGGTTTTTCCGGAGCCGGACATCTTCCGCATCGACCACTACCTCGGTAAAGAAGCGGTGGAGAACCTGCTTGCCTTCCGCTTCGCCAATACCTTCCTCGAGCCGATATGGAACCGCAACTACGTCCATAGCGTTCAGATCACGATGGCCGAAGAGTTTGGAGTCGAGGGCAGAGGCGGATTCTATGACCAGATTGGGGCCATCCGAGATGTCGTTCAAAACCACATGCTGCAGGTGGTGGCGCTGCTGGCGATGGAGCCGTTGGCGACGACGCATTTGGAGTTGCTGCACGACGAGCAATTCAAGGTCTTTCGAATGATTCCGCCGCTGGACCCTGCGCATCTGGTTCGAGGGCAGTTCCGCGGATACGCCAATGAGCCCGGCGTCGCGGCCAATTCGCAGGTTGAGACTTTCGCCGCTCTACGTCTTGAGGTGGATTCATGGCGCTGGGCCGGGGTGCCGTTTCTGATTCGGGCCGGCAAGCGTTTGCCGCTCACGGCGACGGAGGTTCTCGTCAAACTCAGACGGCCCCCGGTCGGCAAGGCGGATCCGGGAAATAACTATTTTCGCTTCAGGTTGGGTCCTGATCTGTCTTTGAGTCTCGGCGCCAGAGTGAAGCGGCCCGGTCCAGGGCTGGATTCCATCCCCGTGGAGCTTTCGGCCGTGAACGAACCTCGATCCGGCGAGCTGGCGCCCTACGAGAGATTGCTAACCGACGCGATGCACGGCGACGGCATGCTGTTCGTCCGCGAGGATGCCGTGGAAGCGGCTTGGTCCATAGTCGAACCGATACTCGGCGACGTCACGCCAGCGCACGTGTACGAACCGGGTGCCTGGGGACCCGCGGAGGCGGACCAATTGGCCGCCGATATCGGCGGATGGCACAACCCGCAAAAGGCGTAGCCGGGCAAGTATGGAGATCAAATCCGACGATTTCCGTGAAGGCCTCGATGAATTGAGCGCGTTGTAACATCTTTATTATGCGGTGAACCCGCCGGACGATATAGAGAACGCCGGCTGATTATTCCCAAATTCTTCTGGATACGTTGAACGCACTTAAGATGACATATCCGAAGACCGCCGCCATTGACGCTCACGCTTCAAATCGTGTACCCTTGCCTAAATCATGCCGAGAGCATCGATAGGCAGTTTTTTGATCGTAGCGCTATGGACCGCGGCGCTCGCGCGGGGTCAGTCGAATCCTGGGGCGCAACCGACCGCGGAAAAGCCCGAAGAGGGCATTCCGGTTACCGATCCGCTGGTGATTTCCAAGTGCGGAACCTGCCACACCAAGGACGCCAAGGGAAATCTGACGCGCATCTCCTGGGAGCGCGCTACTCCCGAAGGCTGGGAAGAAGCGATCAAGCGCATGATCCGCCAGAACGGGGTCGCGCTCACGCCGGCCGAAGCGCGCTCGATTGTGAAGTATCTGGCGACGTATCACGGACTGGCGCCCGAGGAAGCCAAGCCGGTAATGTACATGGCCGAGCATCGTATCTTGGATGAAACCAACATCCCGAACGACGATGTGCGCGGAGCTTGCACCAACTGCCACGCTTTCGGGCGCCCGCTGTCGTGGCGGCGGACGAAAGAGGAATGGAAGTTGCTCACCAATTTGCATGTCGCGCTCTACGCCACCGCTGACACCGCCTTTCGACATGGTCTCCACGCGTACGCGCCCGGTGGTAACGCGCCGCTGGTGATGGGCGCCATGGGTGGCGCGCCGCTCTTGCCGGTGGATGCGGCGCTCGATTTTCTCGGCAAGAGCGCTCCGCTGCATACACCGGAATGGGCGGCCTGGAGAGCCCGGATGCGCGCGCCGAAAATCGCGGGCCGATGGCTGGTGTCCGCGGACGTTCCGGGACGCGGAAGGTATTACGGCGAAATGCAGGTGGAACCCGGCGCGGCCGACGACGAATTCATAACGCGCGTTTCGCTCACCTCCGTCAAAGACGGTTCGAAATTGAGCCGATCGGGCACCGGCTTGGTCTACGCCGGATACTCCTGGCGCGGACGGTCGAAGGGGACGGGGCCGGCCGGTTCCTCGCCCGATGTTTCGGCGGAAGCGCGCGAAGCCATGTTCATCTCGCCCGATCAGCTTTCCGCCGACGGACGCTGGTATTGGGGCGAATATCAGGAATTCGGATTCGACGTGAAGCTGGAGCGCGCCACCTCGGAGCCGAAGTTGTTCGGACTCGATCGCGTCGCCTTGAAAACAGGCTCGCAAAGCGCGCGCGTTCGCGTCTTAGGCGATAACTTGCCCGCCCAACTAGCCGCCTCCGATCTCGACTTTGGTTCGGGCGTGACAGTGCGACGCGTTGTTTCGCACACCGCCGGCGAAGTAGTCGCCGAGTTGGATGTAGCCGCCGACGCCCTGCCCGGCAAGCGCGATGTATCGCTGCGCCGCGCGGTATTGACGGGCGGCCTCGCGGTATATGATCGCGTGGACTACATCAAGGTGGTTCCCGACAGCGCGCTCGCCCATCTGGGCAGCGAGGTTCATCCCAAAGGCTTGCAGCAATTCGAAGCCATCGGCTACCAGCGCGGAGAGGACGGCAAATCCCATACGGCCGACGACGTCGAGCTCGGACCGGTGGACGTGAATTGGTCGGTGGAAGAGTTCCTGAGCATGTACGGCGACGACGACAAGGATTTCGTGGGCACGTTGAGTCCCACCGGGTTGTTCACGCCGGCGCTCGACGGTCCCAATCCGAAGCGTAAATTCAGCCGCAACAATTACGGGGATATTTGGGTAGTCGCCACCGCGAAAAACGAGAAGGGCATGGACGGCAGGCCGCTGGTGGGCAAGTCGTACCTGGTGGTTACCGTTCCCTTATACATCAAGTGGGACCAGCCCGAAGTCGGCCAGTAAAAAGGAATTTCCGATGACGTTGTGCATCCATAGGATTTCATGAAGCCATTACTTTCCACATTGATGCTTTCTTGCGCGATGGCGCGCGGCGCGACGCTGTTTCTCGGCGCCTATCCGGACGCGGTGATCGTTTTTGACGAGTCGAAAGGGCAAATTGTCGATCGCATTCCGCTGACCACCGGTCTTCCGACCAGCTTGCGATTGTCGGAGGACAAGCAGAAGATCTACGTCACCACCAACGATCGCGGCGGCATCGAAGTGATCGACATAGCTACGCGAAAAGTGATCAATCACTTTGAGCTCAACACTCCCACTCGGCGTTTTCGCTTTATGGGCGGCACGCCCGACTCCCAGGGCAAGCTGTTTTACGCCGTGACGATCGAAATTGACAAACTAGTCGATCGCTTTGAAGTCGGCAAGGCGAAATACACCGTAATTGACCTCGCGCAGCAGAAGATTGCGAAGACAGTCGATATCGCCAGCGAGGATGAGAGCGGGAACTCCAGTGGATATGGAATCGGCAATTTCGAAATTTCTCCCGACGATAAATTCCTATACCAGTTTCGCGACAAAGTTGCGATCCTCAAAACCGACGACTTTTCGGTGGTGGATCGGATCGAGCTCGCCAAACCCGATCTTCCCGGCATGGAGAACGTCGGCTTCGGCGGTCTTCTCGATTCGATCGCCGAACCGGGCCACTTCATCTCGCTCTTCGTTGCGGCCGATCCGGTGGTGCACAATCTCTTGTTCGGCATCGCACGTTTCGATCTCGCCTCGCGCCAGGTGGATTTCACGCCCATCGGCCCCGTGCCCGACGGCATGGCGGGCCTTCAGGTCACGCCGGACAAAAAGACAGCCTACACAGTGGTGGCCACCGGAGCGCACGGCAAGAAGCGTTGCGAGTTCTGGGCCTTCGATCTCGCCACCGATCGCATCATCAAGACGGAGGAAGTTCCGTGCCGCACGCGCTTCAGCCTCGGCATGTCCGGCGACGGCAAGAAACTATACTTCTACGGCGCCGGTTTCCAAATCGAAGTCTACGACGCCGCCACGCTGAAGTATGAGAAGACTTGGGACCTGAATACCGACATCACTTTCGCGGGCATGGTCACGGTGCCTTAGATCGCATGTGCTTCTACTTTATCGCTTGACATTACGGTCTGGTTACCTTATGCTTCGCTGAAAGAGTTTCTCCGTCCGAGCTCTCAGAAGGAGGCCGGTCATGTTGGAGTTGTCCCCAGCCACTAAGCCGCCGATTGCTTACCGAGTGGCGATTGCAACACTGTGCGTGTTGGCATTCTCCAGCGTGGCTCACGCTCAGTCAACCTTCGGCACCGTGCTGGGCACCGTGCTGGACCCCTCGGGCAGTGTCGTCGCGAAGGCAAAGGTGGAGCTGTTCAACACTGGAACGAACGCGGTCCGTGAAACGGAATCGACCGAGAGCGGGGCTTACCAGTTCAACAACGTCGAGGTCGGAAGATACAGTATCAGAGTCAACGCCACCGGTTTTCAGAAGGCCGAATATCAGGCCTTCGATCTGACCGCTCGCGCGACCGTGCGCACCGATATCAATCTCCAGGTTGCTACTCAATCATCAGCGGTGGAAGTAACCGGTGCTGTTTCCACCGTCCAGACGGACGTCTCCAACATCTCCGAGACGAAGGGTTCCCGGGAGCTAACGGATCTTCCCGTGGCGGTTTACACTCGCTCGCAGGGTTCCACCAGCGCCTACGCCACTTTGACTGCGCAACCTGGCGTTCAGACCGACAACAGCAACAATATCGTTGTGGCCGGCGCGTTGCCGTCGATGATTTCCCTGAACATCGACGGAATCAGCGCCACGGGACCGGGTTACGGGGCCGGTGGCTCGTATGGGGATGCCGCAATGGCCGAACTGTTCCCTTCCTTTTATGCAATCGAGGAAATCAAGATCAGCGAAACCCTGAATCCCGCCGAGTTTGGAGGCGTGGCCGATATTACTACGGTCTCGAAGTCAGGCACAAATAACTACCATGGCGGCTTATACGAGAACGTCCAGAATACCGACTTTAATGCCAGCGACACGTTCAGCCACCAGCCTACACCGGTCCAAATGAACAATTTCGGCATTTACCTCGGAGGCCCGGTCATCATCCCGAAGTTGTACAACGGGCGGAACAAGACGTTCTTTTTCGGGGACTTTGAAGTGCTGCGCCTGCCGAAATCGCAGACGCAGTTGGAGAGCGTTCCGAGCGCAGCCATGCGGACTGGCGATCTTACTGCCTACGACGGCACTACTATCGCACCAAACCTGATCAATCCTTTTTCGGCAAAATTGCTGAACTTACTCTACCCCTTGCCGAACTATGGTCCACCGGGCGCCGTTTCGAATAACTATCTCGCGACTTACGCCATCCCGATCAATAGCGCGCAGGGCGACATTCGCCTAGACGAGGCGATTTCGCCGAAACACTTGGTATACGCCAGGTACACTTACAAAAACCGGCGTCTGACCACCGAACCCAATGGCCCACCGACATTGGGGGAAGTTTCCCGCCCCGAAGTCTACAATTCTTTTATCATTGCCCATAACTGGATCATCTCTCCGACGCTAGTAAATGAGCTGCGCGGCGGCCTTACGACGGAGCGTGCCAGCGTCTCATCGCCAATTACCGGGACGGAAATCGCATCCGAGTTGGGCATCACCTATCCCCCGCTACCCGGCGCCATTCCGGGATTCTCCACGCTCCCCACGATAAACCTCGCCGGATACGAGGGAATTTACGGTCCAGCTAGCAACACGAACCCGAAGCAAAGAATCGAGCAGATCGCGGATACGCTGACGTGGACGAAGGGCAAACACACCATGAAGTTTGGTGGCGACATTCGCGATTTGCGTAGTCTCCTCACTGCAGTTTTTGGAGAGCTCCAACTGGGAGACTTTACGTTCAACGGCGGAGCCAATTTAGGCTTTTCGCCGTTCGCGGGTTTCCTGATGGGCTATCCGGACTCTACCGGGATAGCAGCAGTGCTCAACCCGACCACGGACGCCAATTCGAAGCACTTCGCTTTCTTCGGGCAGGACGATTGGAAAGTCTCGCGATCCCTTACCATCAACTTCGGGTTGCGGTGGGAGTATAACCCAGCCTTCAACGACCATCAGGACAACATAGTGAACTGGGATCCGAACTACACGAGTGTTGTCAATGGCAAGACCGTAAACGGCGCGGTGACCATCCCTAATCAGGCTGCGACTGCCCAAGTCGACCCGGCGTTCGTACAAGAGATCGCCCCGACTCCGGTAATTCTTGCTTCCCAGGTTGGCCTGGGGCCTACCTTGCGGAAATCCTCCAGACTAGATTTCGCCCCGCGCGTTGGATTCGCCTATAGCTTGGGCGGCAACAACAAGACGGTCATTCGGGGCGGATACGGACGATTTATCGAACAACTTCAAGGCAGCTCAGCGAATCATGGGTGGGGCGTTGGGTCCACCGCCTACGGGGTCTTCGCAAATTCTCTCGGGAGCAACGGATTACCTGTGTTCTCGATGCCTTATTCGTACCCCTCCAACATCTCGCAACCAGGTTCGGAATACTTCTCTGAGGCCGTCCTGGCCAACTTCAAAGACCCCATCGTCGAGGAGTGGAACCTGACTCTGGAACGAGACCTGGGCAAAGGCTTTGGCGTCCGTGCTTCTTACGACGGCAACCATTCCTACAATGTTCCTGTCCTCGCTAACATCAACCAGGTTCAACCGAACACTCTAGGGTTCTTCGCTCCGGCAACGCAAGCAGCTCAGCCGTTCCCACAGGTGTCGTATATCGCGATGCAGACGAATCAGGGTTTTGGGAACTACCAGGCTGGCACAATCTCGGCGCACAAGCGTGCCGGTGATCTTCAAGTTCAGGCGAGCTATACATACACCCGAAACCTGTCGAACACCGGTGGATATGGTTCGGGTTCCACTGCGGCGGCCTTTCCCGGGGAATTCGGTAGCACGCTCAGCAGCTCATACCTGCCGGGGCTCGACTATGGCAACCTCCCGTACAGCCGCCGTAACCGTTTCCTCGCAACGTTCCTATACGACCTTCCGTTTGGTAAAGGTAAGGCTTTCCTGAACAGCACAAATCCCATCCTGGACAGAATTGTCGGGGGCTTTCAGTTGAGCGGCATTCTTCTGTTTCAGAGTGGGCCTTTTATGAGCGTAACGACATTAGACGATCCCTCCGGTGTCGGCTACAATGTCTTCAACGCCAATGGTGGCCGAGCTGACACGGTCGCAGGTGTCAATCCTTACGCAGGTCAATCTTTGAACCAGTGGATCAATCCAGCCGCCTTCGTAGACCCGGGCAACAACATCGGCCGTTTCGGAGACTCGTTATCGGGCGCCGTTCAGGGGCCGGCGACGAAAGCGGTTTCCATGTCGCTGCTCAAGACAGTTGCCTTCACCGAACGTTTGCGGGTGCAGATCGGAGCGCAGATCTCCAACCTGTTCAATCATCCGAACTACAATCCTCCGGCCAATTTGACTCTTGGTGTTCCAGCATTCGGTACAATCAGTTCGATGCAAACCGCGGAAGGCGCCGGCCCGCGGCAGATTCAATTGACCGGACGCTTCACCTTCTGATGCACTCCATCGGGGCCAACACGAATACCGTCGACAAAAAGCGGAAGGGGCCAGCCTTCGGGCGATAGAGTTGACCGGTCGCTTCACTTTCTAGTCTGGGAGAGATGATTATGATCAAACCGCTTCTCGCATGCGTGCTTCTTACCGTGCCGACGGTTCCCTTATTGCGGGCGCAAGCCCCTTCCGAAGGCTCGACGAAACCCGCAACGGAGCCGGGCATCCCCGTCACCGATCCGCTCACGCTCAGCAAGTGCGGAGGATGCCACACGAAGGACGACAAAGGGAACCTGTCCCGCATTTCCTGGGAGCGCACCACGCCCGAGGGCTGGCAAGAAGCCATCAAACGGATGGGGCGGCTCAACGGTGTGACGCTGAGTCAGTCCGATTCCCGCGCCATCCTCAAGTACCTGGCGACGTATCACGGGCTCGCGCCCGAGGAGGCCAAACCCGTCATGTTCCTTGCGGAGCACCGGGCGATCGACGAGAAAGAGGCCCCCGCCGAGCTCCAGGGCACGTGCAATTATTGCCACGCTTACAGCCGGGCTCTTTCGTGGCGAAGACCTAAATCGGACTGGCTTATGCTCGAGAACATGCACATGGCGCAGTTTATTACGTCCGAAACAGCATTCCGGCACTCGTTTTTCCTCGGTCTGGCGGGGTCGGATCACGATGCGGCCGAGCCGGGAGAAGTGGCCGCGGAATATCTTGGTAAGACTGTGCCGCTCCAAACTCCGGAGTGGTCGGCTTGGCGTGCCCGCTTGAGAGCGCCGCGCCTGGCCGGGAAGTGGCTTATCAAGGCGTCTGCTCCCGGGCGAGGAAAGTTCTACGGTGAATTGACGATCGAGCAAGGCGCCTCCGAAGAGGAGTTCAAGACGTCGGTCAAATTGAAATCCGCTTCCGATGATTCGGTGCTGACTCGAACGGGGCAGAGCATCGTGTACGCGGGCTATGCTTGGCGCGGCAGGTCGAAAGGCGCCGTCGGCGCGAACGCGCCCGTTGACGACCTGAACCGCGAGGCGCGGGAAGCGCTCTGGATTTCGCCCGATCAGAATACCGCCGAAGGCCGCTGGTATTGGGGCGATTATCAGGAATTCGGTTATGACGTTACGCTGATGCGGGCCTCCCCGGAACCCACCATCTATGGCGTCAACGTTTCCGCGCTCAAAACGGGTAGCAAAGGGGCGCAGGTTCGCTTGTTCGTGGATGCCTTGCCCGCGAAGGTGTCGGTTGCGGACCTCGATCTGGGCGCCGGGATCAAGGTCAACCGCATCGTGTCCAGCGGCTCGGGCGAAATTGTCGCCGAGGTGGATGTCGCGCCCGACGCGGTTTTCGGCAAGCGCGACGCTAGGTTCGGCCGCTCCACTCTGCCGAATGCCATCGCCGTGTACGACCACCTGGATTACATCAAGGTAACGCCTCAGACCGCGCTGGCGCACCTCGGGAGTGAAACACATCCAAAAGGTTTCCAGCAGTTCGAGGCCATCGGTTACAACCGCGGGGCAGACGGCAAACCGCAGACCGCCGATGACGTGGAACTGGGGCCGGTGGACGTAAACTGGAGCGTGGAGGAATTTTACGCGGTCTTCGGTGACGACGACAAGGGCTTCGTCGGCCGTCTCAGTCCCACCGCTCTATTCATCCCGGCGAGCGACGGGCCTAACCCTGAACGGAAGTTCATGCGCAATAATTATGGTGACGTATGGGTTGTCGCCACATCCAAGACTGAAAAAGACAGCTTTGGCAAACCCGTCGTCGGTAAGGCCTATCTGGTGGTAACCGTGCCCACCTACATGAAATGGGATCAGCCTGAGGTGAACCCGTGACAGCCGTCGGCACCCGCGTCTACCGGTTGGGCGAGTTCCACTCGTTCGACGGAGGCGGCCGGAAATTTCTTTATCTGGTTCCCGCCGGGGCGATTTTTGAACAGGACGAGTCCGTCGGCGAATTGATCGCCCAGTTATCGGGTGGCGAGGTTTCGCACGACGAACTGATCGGCAGGCTGGTAGCGGGCCGCATGGGTTATGAGGCAGCCGAAGAGCTAATCGAGGAAATGTTCGAAGCCCGCGTGATCGTCACCGGCGACTCCCGTCCCGCGCCGATCGAGAATCCACCGGCGGATTTTCCCCTGCAGTCGTTGGTGATGAACCTGACCAACCAATGCAACCTCTCGTGTCAGTATTGCTACGAGTTCGGCGAAGACAAGGTGGCCACGCCCGAAGGTAAGCCGAAGTTTATGGACTTCGAAACAGCCAAGGCCTCGGTGGATTTCCTGCTGCAATCGTCGAGCGGACGCGAGGCAGTCGGTATCACTTTCTTCGGCGGCGAGACTCTCATGAACTTCCCGCTTCTGAAGCAGGTGGTTACTTATGCCACCGATAAGGCGGCGGCGCAGGGTCGGCGCGTCGACTTCAGCTTGACCACCAACGCCACCCTTTTGACGCCTACGATCATCGAGTTTCTTTCCGAAAACAGGATCGGCGTCACGGTCAGTATGGACGGCCCGGCCGAGCTGCACGACAAACTGCGGGTCTTCGCGAACGGCAAGGGAAGTTACGATATCATCGCCCCGAAAGTCCGTGCGCTGATTGCCAGTCACAGGACGCGGCCTATCACGGCGCGCGTAACCCTCACGGCGGGAGTGACCGATGTCGTCAAAATCTTCCGTCATCTGAAGCAGGATTTGGGCTTCCATGAGGTCGGGTTCGCGCCCGTGACGACGTCTCCGGACCGCCTCTATTCCATCAACGATAAGGGCATGGACGGAGTGTTGGAGCAGTTTCATATCCTCGCCGACGAGTGGCTTGAATACGCCTTGCGCGGCCGGATGCACGGGTTTTCCAATGTGAGCGATACGATTTCCGAGCTGTATCAGGGAGTCAACAAGTCGCACCCCTGCGGCGCCGGTCTCGGACTGCTGGGTGTCGGGCCTTCGGGCGATATCGCGCCCTGCCACAGGTTCGTCGATTCCGACGTTCACGCGCTCGGCCACATTTCGACGGGCATCGATCAGACCAAGCGGAACGATTTTCTTTCCCGCGGTCATATTAACGGCAAATACGATTGCCATACTTGCTGGGCTCGTCCGCTGTGCGCGGGCGGATGTCATCACGAAGCTTTCGTTCGTTACGGCGATACCGGGCATCCCAATCTCCATTACTGTGATTGGATTCGCGACTGGACCGATACCTGCCTCCGTATTTATGGCACGGTGAACGCGCTGAATCCCGGTTTTCTTGAGCAATTCGCACAAAGGAAGGCATTATGAAACACCTCCGAGCCATTAACAGAAAAGCCAGCCGCATCGACGACATCGTCACGTCGCGCCGGCAGGATGTCGTGGCCCTTCAAAACCCCGCGGCTGCGCCCAAGCCCCATATCCCGACGGGATGTTCGCTCTCGTTCTTTCCCGGATGGGAGGTGGATTCTGCCGGCGGCACAGCCGGGCTCTGCCAGCCCGTGGAACGCGACCTTTACGATTGTTACGTTACGTGCTTCTGGCCCGCGCAGGTTCCGGACCATGTCAACGCCTATCCGGACTGGGCGAAAAAGTGCGCCGTGGCCACCAAAGACTGGCGCAATCTGGACATCGTTTTTCCGTAAAGAAAGGCTTTCCGGATGAGAATAACTTCGCTGACATTCGCGCTGACGTACGCGCTCGTTTCCTGGAGTGTTTCGGTTCATGCTTCGTCGCTGTTCCTCGGTGCGTATCCCGACCAGGTATTGGTTTTCGACGACAGCAAGGGGCAAATGGAGACGAAAATCAAGCTCGTCACGGGCCTTCCCACTTCCCTCAGCATTTCGCTGGACAGAAAGACCATCTATGCGACTACCAACGATCACGATGGCATCGAGGTGATCGATGTCGCCACGCGCAAAGTGATCAAACACTTTGTGCTGGACACGCCAACGATAAAATACCGCCTGAATGGCGCTACGCCAGATCCGACCGGCAAGTACCTATATTGCATCACTACCGAGATCGTCAAACTGCCGGACCACTACGAAGTCGGCAGGCCAAAATACACGGTGATCGACGTGGCCGCTCAGAAGATCGTGAAGACTGTCGAGATTGAGAAAGAGGACCTGGCCGGCAACACCGGATTTTTCGGCCGTTTTGGCTTTGAGTCCTCCACCGACGGCAAGTATCTCTACCAGTTTCGCGATAAGGTGGCGATCCTGGATGCGGCCACGATGAAAGTGGTCGAACGGATCGATCTTTCGAAGCCCGACGATCCTTCCATGCGGCGCCTCGGATATGGCGAACAGCTCGATACCCTCTTGCGGCCCGGTTTCCACATTTCCTTGTTTAACGCGGCGGATCCGTTCGTTCACCATAATGTGTTCGGCATCGCCCGCTTCGATTTGAATTCGCGGCAGGTCGACTTCACCCCCATCGGTCCGGCCTTGGACGAAATGTCCGGTCTGCAGGTGGCCCCCGACCTGAAGAACGCCTGGACTGTAGCCACCTACGGCGGCGAGCTCGGCACCAAACACTGCGAATTCTGGCACTTCGACTTGACGACCAACAAGGTGACTGACAAGTCGGAGTTCCCCTGCCGCACCAACGAGTTTTCGAATCACGTCGTCTTGTCCAGCAACGGTAAGAAGCTGTATGGCTATGGCAATGGATTCGACATCGAAGTTTACGACTCCGCCACGCTCAAGCATGAGAGGACGTGGGATCTGAATAGCGACTGCACGGGTCCCCTGATCATTGTCGATTGAACCGTCCCGGCACTTGAGGCGGGTATGAATCGAAAGTTGTTCCGGTCTGCGCTCGCAGCCACGGTTCTGCTGGCCAGCGCCTTTGCGGCCTCGCCTCCGGCAGTCGCCGGCCGACAAGCCCTGGACCTGCTGCTGAAGGGCCGCTATGACGAATTCAGCCGGCTGCTCACCGATGATGCAAAGGCGCTCCTGACGCCGGAATTTCTGCGCGAGCGGGTGGCGTCGGAGATCCAGGGTTTTGGAACACTGGAGCAGGTTGGAGAGCCCTTGACTGCTAAAGCGGGCAACCACGATCTGGTGAGTTTCCCCACCCGCTTTTCAAAAACGACCGTCAGCATTCAGCTGACATTGAACGAAGCCGGGCGCGTGGCGGGCCTTCACTTCCGGCCCGCTTCCGACCCTCTGCCTCTGGTTTGGGTGCGGCCTGCTTACAGCAACCCCGCGCTGTTCCAGGAACGAGCCGTGACCGTCGGTGAAGATCCTTGGAAACTCGGTGGAACTCTGACAGTGCCCGTCGGAAAGGGCCCGTTTGCCGCGGTCGTACTGGTCCACGGAGCTGGGCCGAACGACCGGGATGAGTCGATCTTCGCTAACAGGATGTTCGCTGACATCGCCGAAGGTCTGTCGTCAAAGAACATCGTCGTTCTGCGTTACGACAAGAGGACCAGGACCTATGCTTCACAGATGAGCGGCACGGACTATACGCTCCGCGAAGAGACTATAGAGGATGCGGCGCGAGCGATCGCGTTGGTGCGTAAACAGCCGGAGGTCGATCCGGAACGCGTCTACGTTCTGGGCCACAGCCTCGGAGGCTACGCTTTGCCCCGAATCGTCGCCGAGAGCGCAAAACAGGGCAGGCTCGTTGCGGGAGCGGTGTTTCTGGCCGCTAACGCAAGGCGTATTGAAGATGTCGGCCTGGAGCAGGCGGAGTTGATGCTGAAGGATGGCGGATCGCCCGATAGGCTTCGACAGCTCGAAACGTTGAAGAGCCAGGTGGAACTGGTTCGGCATCTCGACCCAACCAAGCAGTATCCGCCTACGCTGCTCGGGCTGCCTGTCGTGTACTTTTTCGATCTGCGGAACTACAATCCCGTGGCCGAGGCCGCGCGGCTCCAGATTCCCTTGCTTTTTCTCCAGGGCGAGCGTGATTTCCAGGTCACCATGGAAGATTTCGGCCTCTGGAAAACCGGATTCGCGGGATCACCACAGGCGAGTTTCCACGACTATCCGGCGCTCAATCACCTCTTCATTCCCGGCGAGGGGCCGAGTTCGCCCGCGGAGTACAGGAAAGCCGGCAATGTCGCTCCGGCAGTGATCGACGATCTGGCGCAATGGCTCTCGGCGCCGAAGCGCTGAGACCATCCCAACATTACCTGCGGCCGTGGCGTTGCTGTCCGCCGCCGAATCCACGGTCCGTTTTTGGACGGGCTTCGTTGACGTTCAGCGCTCGGCCGTCGAGTTCCCTGCCGTTTAACTCGGCAATGGCGCGATCGGCATCCGCATCCGCGGCCATTTCGACGAACCCGAAACCTTTCGCCCGGCCGGTGTCGCGGTCGGTGATGAGGTTGACGCGTTCAACCGCTCCATACGCCTCAAACATGGATCGAACCGCATCTTCGGTGGCGCCGAAGTTGAGGTTTCCTACAAAAATATTCTTCATTTTCTCTTTTTCCTTCTGAACTACCGGTTAGTGAATCGGGGCAGGATCGAACGAGGCGGACGGGCCGGACAGGTAAGAAGATGCCAAAGTCGTAAACCCCTCGATTCTAGCACGGAAAGGGTTCGATAAATGCTAGGTTGAAAGTAGCATTGAGCCGCTTCAATAATCCCAAGGCGCTGCTCAGCCTGCCGCGGGAACCGCTTCAGCGACCTCTGAAGACTGAAACCAAAATCGACGAACCGCGGCCCTCCACGCCCCGCATCGGATCGACGCCGCCCGATTCCAGTCTGGGACAGCGGGCGGGCTTCGCGCTACTCTGCATCTTTTCGATTTCCGCCTACGCGAACGAGTTTGCCGTTCGCATGTTTCATGCGAAGGCCTACATCTCCACCGTTTCCTGGGTGCTGCTGCCGCTGCTCATGCTTCTGAGCGGCAATCTGTTGCGGGGCATGCGGGATATTATCGGCCGCCTGTGGCTCGCGTTCCTGGCGTGGCTGTGTCTCGCGGCACCCTTCAGCGTGTGGAGGGGCGGATCGCTCCTTCTACTGGCCGACTACATTCCACACGGGTGGATCCAATTGTATTATTTCGCGGCTTTCGTGATATCGATCGGACACCTGCGGCGTCTGATGTTTTTCCTCGTTGCCGCGAATTGGTTGCTGCTTGTGGATTGTTATTGGTTCGGGTCCGTCCAAGGCGGCCGCCTGGAGATTCCCGACAGCGTCTTCTTTTCCAATGCCAACGATCTGAGTCTGCAATTGATCATCGCTATTACGCAATTCATGTTTCTGGTTTTCCAGCCGCAGGTCTGGAAACGCTTACTGGGCGTCGCCGGGATCATGGGGGCGCTGGTCTTCATGCTCCGAACCGCCGCGCGAGGCGCCTTCGTCGCGATCCTGACTCTGGCCTTGGTGAGCCTGCTGCTCGGAAGGAATCGGATTCGATACCTGCTGATCGGAGTTCCGGTTCTCGCGGTCGCGCTGTTGCTGACGCCCGCGCCCGCGTTGCATCGGATGATGTTGATCGCATTGAATCCCACGGCGGACGCTCAGGACGAATCCGCGGTCGCCTCGCAAATGCAACGCACGGAGCTCTTTCGCCAGAGCTTGAACTACGCCATCACGCACCCTCTGATGGGCGTGGGGCCGGGCCAGTTCGCGGTGGCGGTTTTCGGCGATTCAGTGAAGGAGGGCAAGCCCGCGCCTTGGCTTGGAACGCACAATTCCTACACGCAGGTGGCCAGCGAGTGCGGAATTCCAGCGTTCCTCTTGTACACGTCCGTGATCATCCTGGCGCTGGTTTCGAACTTTCGGATATACCGGCGTTCCGCGGGCGATTCGCGCACGCTGGCGTTTTGTCTGTTCAGCGGCGTTCTGGTGTATGCCATCTGCACGTTCTTTTTTCACATTGCCTACAGCAGCTATCTGCCGTCGCTCGCGGGATTGAGCGTCGCGCTACGGCTGGCAAACCGGCGAGTCGCATGAGATGGATCGCGCCGTTCGTGCTGCTGGCCATTTTCTTTCTTCTAGTCCGCCGGCAGGTCTTCACCTGGCCCTATTATTACGATGAGGCCGACTACATGTACGCGGCCTCGCTCGGATTGCACGCCAACTATGCCGACGCGCCCGCTCAGTCCCTGTTCGATTTCGTTCGCATCGGAATGAGCAAGGGCAAAGGCGCGGTCGAGCGCGCGGAGATGTCGCGCGAGATCCGGCGCAGCGACGACGTGAACTTCTACCGGCACTGGCACGGTCCGCTGTATTTCTACTGGCTTCTGGCGCTGGCCCCGTTCCACCTGAGCGAGCCAGCGACGCGGAGTTGGTCGTACGCGTTTCCTGTTCTGACGTTCCTGTTCATTTACGCCGGCAGTCTGTGGCTGCTGCCGGGGCGCGAAGGAATCCTGGCCGGGATTCTAGGCGGCGCCTTCTATTTGTGGAGCTACGCTACTATTCGGACGAACGAAATCGCGCCCCATGAGCTTTTTGCGTCGTGCTACATCGTCGCGCTGCTGTTCCTGATGAAATGGCGGAGCACCGGCGCGGCCCGCTATTGGAACGCCGCGCTGGTCGCGAGCGCCGGCGCGTTTTGCACGCTGGAAGTCGCCTTCGTTCTGGTCGCAGTGCTGTTGGTGTGCGCGGCGTTGGCAACTAAGCTGACCGACTGGCGCTGGATGGGAAAGTCGGCTCTGCTTTTTGTGGGCTCGGTCTTAATGCTGTGGCCCGGCGCGGTGCTGAAGTTGAGTTTCTTGAAGGCCTACCTGTTCATGGCGTATCTGGCCCTGTATCGGCCGTCTCCGTGGGGCCGCGTCAGTGTGCTCGAAACCTGGCGGCTGCGCTTCACTCATTCGCCGGTGGAATGTCTGCTTGTGGCCGGAGCCGTCCTGGCATATTTTCTATTTTGCGATCGCCCGACGCGCCGGGCGCTCTTCCCCGTGCTGCTCTACGCGTCCCTGATGCTACTGGTCGTGCTGCGCGTGGCCACTGACACGCCGCGTTACATGCTGCCGTTTCTTCCGGCGTTCCATCTGTTCGCCGGTCTTGTTTTCGCTTCGATTTTGAAAGGTTGGAAGCCATTGCCTCAAGCCGTCGCCGCGAGCGCGGTTTGCTTGCTCGTACTGTGGAACGCGGCCGCACAGATCGCCGCACACCCGATCCTGCCGGCGCCCCGGCTCCACGCGGAGCTGGTGAAACTCGGCGAGCGGCATCCCGAGGGCAAGAAGCTATTGGTCCCGCAAGACGACTTGCCGATGATCCACTATTATTTCCCCGGCGCGAATCTTTGGGGATACGTCGACGAACAGGAAAAGACCGCTTGGCTTACCCGCGAGCGATTCGATGTCGTGCTTCAGGCTTCCGGTTCGGAGTGACGCGGCTCATAGGCGCAGAACGGATCGGACGCCAGAGGATTGCCCGTGGCGCCGTAGGCTCGCGCTCGCGACCCTCCGCAAAGCGCGTGATATTCGCAGAATCCGCAGCGCCCTTCAAACTGCGTGGGATCGTGCAGCGACTTAAACGTGGGCGCGTTACGATAAATCTCGGCCACGCGGCTGGTGCGGACATTGCCGACTACCAGTGGCAGGAAGCCGGCCGGGCAGATGTCGCCGGTGTTGGAGACGAACATGATTCCGTGCCCGTCGCGGATTCCGAAGCCTCGATAAGCGCCGCTGCGCTTAATCTGATCCCCGCTCATGCCCTCGGAGCGCATTCGCTCCAGCGCCACGCGACGGTAGGAGGGCGCTTCGGTGGTGGCGACGGTGAAAGGAGAAACCAGCGACGTCTCGTAAACCCAGCCCATGAGAGCTTCGCCGGCTTCGGGCGAGAGCGGCTGAAGAACCTTTCCTCGACCGACCGAAATCAGAAAGAACAGGCTCCAGCGCGATACGTCGAATGGCTTGAGGAGCTCGTAAATCGCGGGCACATCGTCGGCGGTTTCCGCGGCCGCCAATGTATTCACTTGCAACGGCATTTGGAGCTCTTGCGCCCAACGGATGGCTTGCATGGTGCGATCGAACGTGCCGGGCACGCCGCGAATCGAATCGTGCTTTTCGGCGGTGGATCCGTCCAGGCTTAGCCCCAATCCTTCGACGCCGTGCTCCTTCAGCCGCAGCAGCACGCCGCGCGTCAGGTCGGCGGTCGCCGCAGGGGTGATGGATACGCCGATACCGAGCTGTCTTGCTTCATCGATCAACAAGTAAAGATCGGGACGACGGAGCGGATCGCCGCCGGTGAGAATCAACTGCGGCAGGGGCTCGCCAAAATCGGGGATCTGGTGCAAAAACGCCACGCCTTCTTCAAAGCTGAGCTCGTTCGGAAGGGGATTCGGGACGGCCGCGGCCCGGCAATGCCGGCACGCCAAGGCACAGGCCTGGGTCATTTCCCAATAGATGTTCAGCGGAGTCTGGGTGTAATCACGCGGTTTATGGTGAGAAGACCCGATGTGGCGCGGCATAGAGGCCTGCATGCTGACAGACTAGGCAATCTTGATACCAGAAGGGTTATCGGACGCCTAGCTGGTCGAACAGGAACGCCAACACGTCCGCCGATTGCGCCAAATACTCGCTCAGAGCGGTGCCGATGCCGTGGCCGGAATTAGAGCTGGTACGCAGCAGAACCAAATGTTGCGTGCCGCTGGCTTGCAACCGCGCGGTCATCTTCCGCGAGTTCAAGGGGTCCACTCTGGGGTCGTTGGCGCCGGTCAAGAACAATACCGGAGGGTACTTGGTGCCATCCACGACGTGATGATAAGGCGAGTAGGCGTACAGCGCCTTGAACTGTTCGGCTTCTTTCACGGTTCCGAATTCGGTTACGTTGAATGCGCCGTTGGGCTGGAGTTCCACACGCAGCATGTCGTAGATGCCCACGTGCGAAACCACGGCGCCGAAGAGCTCCGGATGTTGGGTCAGCTCGGCGCCCATCAAGAGACCGCCATTGCTGCCGCCTTCGATCCCCAGTTTCGCGGGCGTGGTGTATTTATGATCGATCAGATAGCGGGCGCAAGCGGCGAAATCGTCGAAGACGTTTTGCTTCTTGGTCAACATGCCGGCGCGATGCCAGGCTTCTCCGTACTCGCCGCCGCCGCGCAGATTGGCTTCCGCGAAAACGAACCCGTGATCCAGCAGGGGACGCAGCCGGACCGAATAAGCCGGAGACAAGCTGACGTTGTAGCCTCCATACCCGGTCAGCAGCACCGGATTCTTTCCATCCAGTTTCGTTCCTTTTCGGCGAATGATATTCAACGGAACTCGGGTGCCGTCCTTGGAGGTTGCGAACTCGCGCACAACTTCGGCGTCGCTATAATCGGCCGCCGGCTTTTCGAACAGAGCCGTGCGAACCACCTTGCCGGCCGAGGCGTCGTATCGATACCAGGCCGGCGGTTCGAGATAGGTTTGGCTTCGGTACAGGAGTCCGCCGGCCGCGTCCCGCACCATCTGCTCCACGGAAGAAAGCGGAGCGATAGGCACCAGGCCGCGCGGCTTTCCCGACGCATCAAAGATCCGGATTTCGGATGGACCGCCCAGGACATCCTGAAGATACAGCGCATCGGCGGCCGGGAGGAATCCCTCAATCACGGCTTTGCTCTCCGCAACCACGGTCTGAGCGTCCGCAACGTTCGGGTGCGCCAGCGAAGTTCGCAGGATCTTGCCCTTGGGCGCATTCAAGCGCGAGAGGAGATACAAGTAGCCGTCGGCGCCGAAGGCCGTGCCGGTGATCTCGTCGGAAAGCCTGGCAATTTGATGCCATTGCCCGTCCGCGCCCATCAGATAGTGCGCGAACTCGCCGCCGTCGCCATTGGCCATGGTCGCCAAAACAAACCGCGCGTCCTCGGAAGTTTTCAGTTGAATCTCGGCGATGCGCGGAAAGTCCTTGCCGAGCGAGTAGGTGTCTTGCTTGGTGTCCGCCCCGAGGCGATGAAAATAAATCTGCTGGAAGAAGTGCAGATCCGCTTCCCCTCGCTCGCCCGCGCGCGGATAGCGAGTGTAGTAGAATCCCGATCCATCCGCGTTCCACGCCAGGCTTCCGCCCGCGGTGCCGCCGTTGACGCCCGGGATGGGCGCGCCTATCTCCTTCCCTCCAGCCACGTCGTAAACATGCACATCGCCGCTCTCGCTGCCGCCTTTGGACAGAGAAACCGCGACCAGTTTTCCATCGGTGGAAGGCACGTAGAAATCGATCGCGGTTCCGCCCGTAGGGTCCAAGCGGTTGGGATCGACCACGGCGCGCTCGGACTCGGGGTCGTCAGCGGATTTTAGAGTGACCAGGAGGGGCTGTTCCTGGGGCGGCTGGACTTTGAGCGCGAACAGCACGCCGCCGCGCGCGCGAAGGTCAAAATATCGCGGGGAGCGCTCGGAGTAAAGACGTTTCAACTCTTCATAGAGCGTCGCCCGGATGGGAAGCGCGTCGAGGTACTTCCTCCCATAGGCATTTTCCGCGTCGCTCCAAGCGCGGGCGGCGGGGTCCGAGTAGTCTTCGAGCCAGCGATAGTCGTCGGTGACGGACACGCCGTTGTAAACGTCGGTGACTGGTTTCTTGGCCGCCGGAGGCGGCTGCGCGAGGCTCAAACACTGCGCGGCAATCAGAAGACCGGTGTAGGCGAAGCGAGGGCGCGGGAAGGTCATCGGCCACTATTGTAGCCCGCGCGATTTCCATGTTGCGTTGGTTGATGGCCGCTAGCAGTTCTCGCCTTTGGAATTGCCGTCCGCTTCCCTTTGGGCCTTCTGAGCCGCCTGGGCTTCAGGACTGAGCTGAGCGGAATCCTGTCGCTCCGCCAGACGCTGCTTTCGTTGGGCGGATGCTTGTTGAATTGCGTGCTGTTGCGATTGCGCTGCGGCGCCGCTTGAGCTAATGCTATTGATCATAGAGTTACTCCTGGCTTATGAGGCTTATCGGCCGGAGAGCTGGATTCTTGAAGGTACTTCAGCATCGCTCGCAGCGCTTGGGCGCGATGGCTGACTCCCATCTTGCGTTCGAGCGGCGCCTCGCCGAAGGAGCAGCCAAATGGCGGGTAATAAAACAGCGGGTCGTAACCGAAGCCGTTGGCTCCGCGCGGGGCGTCGAGCAGTTGCCCCGCCACTTCGCCGCGAAAGGTTTCGATCAAGCGGCCAGCCCTCGCCAGAGCGACGACGCACACGAATCGAGCGGCGCGGTTGGTGACGCCTTGCATCCGATCGAGCAGCAGGCCATTGTTGGCTTCGTCGGTGGCGTCCGGACCCGCCCAGCGAGCCGAGTAAACGCCGGGCGCGCCGCCGAGAGCGTCCACCGCGAGGCCGGAATCGTCCACGAACAGATATCCGTCGCAATGTTTCGAATAATACAGCGCCTTCTGGATGGCGTTTTCTTCGAACGTGGAGCCGGTCTCTTCAGGCGGCGGGATGGACGCGATCGCCGAGAGAGGTTCAACCGCGAACGAGCCTTTGAGCGCCAAGCGGAACTCGCGCAGCTTGCCGGGATTCGTGGTCGCGCAGTACAGCACCGTGTTCAGGACCGCAAGGCCTGCTTCTGGATCTCGAACAATTCCAGGATTCCGCGGCGGGCGGCATCGATCAGCTTGGCTAGTTGGGCATCGTCGAACGCCGTTTTCTCGGCGGTGGCCTGCAGTTCAACGAAGCGGCCGGAGCCTGTCATGACGACGTTCATGTCCACCTCGGCGGCGGAATCTTCTTCATAACAGAGATCGAGAACCGGCACACCGGCCACGATGCCGACGCTGGTGGCAGCCACGGCGGTGGTGACAGGCAGCGACTTCAAGGCTCCGAAACGAACCAGCTGTTGCAGCGCGAGCACCATGGCGACGTATGCGCCGGTGATGGATGCGGTGCGAGTGCCGCCGTCGGCTTGCAAGACGTCGCAATCCACGATGACGGTCCGGTCTCCGAGCGCGGCCATGTCCACCACCGAGCGTAGCGAGCGGCCGATCAAGCGCTGAATTTCCTGGGTGCGTCCGGATGGATAGCCCTTGATAACTTCGCGCGGCGTGCGCGTGGCGGTGGCGCGCGGAAGCATGGCATACTCGGCCGTCACCCATCCGCGCCCGCTGCCCCGAAGGAACGAGGGCACTGTCTCTTCCACCGACGCGGCGCACAGCACGCGCGTATTTCCGACTTCGATCAGAGCCGAGCCTTCCGCCGTGAGCAGATAATTTGTGGTGATGCGCACGGGACGCATCTGGTCGGGACCGCGATTATCGGATCTCACGGCGTGTTGGACTGCAATGAAAGATAGAACAACAGGCACATGACCGCGATGCCCAAGGCTATTATGACCAGGCACGGAATGGCGCGGCGCGCCGACTTGGCCGGAGCAGCCTTCTTGCTACCGGCCGACTTGAACTTTGCCATGAAATTGAGAGCGGACTTACCTCGTTCCCGCGGATGCGGCGTGTTCGCGCATCTTGGCGCTGGCATCGCTCAAGAAGTCGATTGGTCCCTTCCGCAGCGCTTCCTTGGGAACGATCTTATCGCCGAATTCCATGTAGCTTTCCTTGGCGACGCTGAACGCGGGCCAACGCGCGAGTCCAGGTCCATTGGGGCTGCCGGTCTTGGCGAACTGCACCCAGGCAGCGCTCATGGCCTTGGAGATCTTGGCGTCCTGCTCATTGTAGGTGTCGGGGTTCACCGAGAAATCGCCGAACATTATGGCGGTGGTGCCGTAGGCCGAATCGGGCAGCGTTCCGAACACGTACGGCAATTCGGAAGCGTGAAAAACGCCCCATTTGATCTTTCGTCCCACGCCGTTCAAGCGCGTGAACTGATACTGGTAGGTTTTCGGATTCACTTTGGAAACGGCTTCGAGCGCCAACCGCGTCCCTTGCAGGAATTCGAAATCGCCCATGATCTGCGCTGCCGCCGCGTGCGCTTCGTCGTCGCTCGAGGCGGGATAGAGGGCGAGTAGAGCGTTGGCCTGTGGACCGAACTGCTTGGCCGCCCAGGTGTGGAGATCGGCGACGTTTTTCACGGGAGGACCGCCCAACAGCGTTCCTTCGTCGGCGTTGGTTCCGGCGATCAGCGCCACATTCTGCATCTTGCCTTCCGCGAACAGACGGCCGGGATCGTCGGGCAAAACATAACCGTCCACCACCGGCAGGTAGGACTCGCCGCGGTCCGCCGCGTCGCCGGCCAATTCGAACCCGCCCGCCATTTTCAAGACCTCGGCCGTGCTCTTGGCGCGTAGCGCGGCCAAGTCCCCCAATTTTCCGCCGAACTTCTCCATCGGAACGCGCCCGTACCAGGAGTCCTTGAGATGGCTGATAGGAGTATTAATCGCCCAGGCGCTTTCGGCGATCACTTTATTGAACAGGCCTTTCGATTGCGGCATCACCATCAGCAGGCAGACTGCAGTGCCGCCCGCGGATTCGCCGAAGATCGTAACGTTGTCCGGATCGCCGCCGAACGCGCCGACGTTCCGCTTCACCCATTCCAAGCCCGCGACCATGTCGAGCAGCGCGTAGTTGCCGGAAACGTGGTTCGGCGACTCTTGGCTGAGCTGCGGGTGCGCCAAGAAACCGAAAATCCCGAGACGGTAGTTGATGCTCACCAGCACCACGCCCTGCGCCGCTAGGGGCTCGCCGTCGTACACGGTCTGCGAACTGGCGCCGATGGCGAAGCCGCCGCCGTGAATCCACACCATGACGGGCAGTTTGTCGGAGGCCGACTTCGCGGGCGTCCAAACGTTCAGGCCCAGGCAATCTTCCTTCTGCGGCGGACCGGCCAAGGGCAGCGCTTGCGGGCAGGTGTTGGGATAATTCTTGGCCACCAGTATCCCCTTCCAGGGCTTGGCGGGCTGCGGCGCCTTCCAGCGCAAATCGCCCACCGGCGGGGCCGCGTACGGGATTCCTTTGTAGGTTCGAACCGTGGTTCCGCTGCCGGTTACCCAGCCGGAATCGATTTTCACGAGCGTCTCGAGGCCCGTGGCGGCGAACAATGCCTGCGTGGCCAGAAACAAGGCGGCGATATTCAGCTTCATGCAAGGATCATGGCATAGTCGGGCTGGTGGCGACAATGGCCCTCGCAGCCGCTAGGGTTCAGGCGGGCGGTCCATAACCGCCACCGCCGGGCGACTCGATGCGCAGCACGTCGCCCGCTTCCACTTCGAACCTGGTTTTACCCGGCAGCGTGGTGGCTCGCTTGCCGTGAACCAGGACCGATCGGCCGGTGGCGCCGGCTTGCCCGCCCGCAAGGCCATAGGGGCCGCGCAGGCGTCGATCGGCCAGAATGGTGACCTGGGCCGGCGCGAGGAATTCGAATTCGCGAATGATCCCGTCACCTCCGGTGTGGCGCCCCTTTCCGCCCGAGCCTGATCGTATGCGATAACCGCGAATGCGCAAGGGATACTGATGCTCGAACGCCTCCACCGGCGTGTTCCAACTGTTGGTCATGTGCGTGTGAGTGGCGCTGGGGCCGTCAGCCACGGACGACGCGCCCATTCCGCCCGCGATGGTTTCGTAGTAGGCGAACGGGCGATTGCGGATACGGTCCCAGCCGCCGAAGGTGAGATTGTTCATGGTGCCGGAACTGGCGGCGGGAATGAGTTCGGGTGCGGCCTGCGCCAGCGCGCCGAGAACTACGTCGGTGATGCGTTGGGACGTTTCGACGTTGCCGGCCGCCATCGCCGCGGGAGGACGCGCGCTCACCACGCTACCGTCCGGCGCGATTACTTCGAGCGGCCGCAGAATGCCCGCCGTGTACGGGATGTCCTCGCGAACCAGGCACCGGAAAACGTAAGCCGTCGCCGACACTACCACCGCGAAGTTGGCGTTCACCGATCCTTCCACTTGCGGATCCGATCCGCTGAAGTCGATGACAGCTTGGTCGCCACGAATGGTCACGGCGGCCGCGATCTTCACCGGACGATCGCTGATGCCGTCGTTGTCCAGCGCATCTTCGAACCGATAGGTTCCGGCCGGCAGCCGCTGGATAGCCGCGCGCATCATTCGCTCGCTGTAATCCTGGAGCGCGGTCATGTTGCGGCGGATTTTCGGCATTCCGTGCTTGGCCACTAATTCCAGGAGACGCTGCTCGCCGCGCTGGATGGCCATGCATTGAGCGAGCAGGTCGCCCTCGCGCTCCTCGGGCGTGCGCACGTTGGCGAGAATCAGGTCGAGCAGCGGGCGGTCGAACTCGCCGCCGCGCACCAGCAGGATGGGCGGAATCCGGATGCCTTCCTGAAAGATCTCGCGCGCCAGGGGCATGGATCCGGGACTCATGCCGCCGACATCGGCATGATGGGCGCGATTCGCTACGTAGAACGACGGTCTCCTGTCTCCCCGGACGAAGACGCCCGACACCGCGGTAATGTCCGGCAGATGCGTTCCGCCGCGGAACGGGTCGTTGACGATAGCGACATCGCCCGGCTTCAGATCGAACGCCTGCATCGCGTGCCGCACCGACAACGGCATCGCGCCCAGATGCACAGGCATATGGTCGCCCATCGCCACCGTTTCGCCGGCGGCGTCGTAGAGGGCGCATGAGTAATCGCGACGCTCTTTGATATTGGCCGAATACGAAGTCTTGCGCAGCACGGCGCCCATTTCCTCGGCAATCGAGACCAGCAGGTGGCGGAAAAGCTCCAGCTCGATGGGATCGGGCTTCATTGCTTGCACGCTCCCTCGTCGACTAAGAAGCTGGCCATGGCGTGCCAACGATCGCCGAGCGACTTTTCGACGACGTTGCTGTGGGTGGCGGCGTCGGCTCGCAGGCGCCAAGCGGCGGGGTCGAAGGTATGGGGAAAACGGATCGCGTCGGCGCTGGATTGCCGCATCTCCCAGCTTTCGCCGCCGGTTCGCGTTTCGTACAGCTCGTGGCGCTGGTTGTCGAGCCGCGCGTCGATCAGCAACGTACCGATTTTCCGCGATTCGAACCAGAAGCGCTCGATGGAAGCCACGCGGCTCTCTTCGAAGATTGGACGCGGGCGCCAGGACTTGCCGCCATCGGTGGTGATCAGAAGGAATGGATCGCGCGGGGCGCTCTGCAGGTTTGCGCCCGAGATCCAGCCATTTTCGAAATCGAAGAACTGAATCTGATCCAGGCCGGAGGAGCGCATCCGGGGCGCCGGCTCGGTCCAAGTTTTTCCCGAATCATCCGATGCCAGCAGGATCGAGTAGAGCGTCGCATCGGGCGTGTGCAGGTTTCCAGCGACAAAAACCTTGTCGCCCACCGCTTCCACATTGGCGAGCTCCAGATAAACGGGGCAGGGATGTTCGTCCGAGCAGTTCAATCCGCCGGCTTCAGAATCGGCCTCGGTGCATTCGAAAGGGATGCGCATCGGCTTGCCGTTATTTTCGATGGGGGCCTGAGCGTGTAAGCACGTTGCCAGGATCAGCGACACGGCTGCGCGACCATTCACAAGTCCTATGCTACACGTCGAACTGGATGCCTTGCGCGAGGGGCAGCTCGTTCGACCAGTTAATGGTGACGGTCTGGCGGCGCATGTACGCCTTCCACGCATCGCTGCCGGATTCGCGCCCGCCGCCCGTCTCCTTTTCGCCGCCGAATGCTCCGCCGATCTCCGCGCCGCTGGTTCCGATGTTGATGTTCGCGATTCCGCAATCGCTGCCGCGCGCGCTCAGGAACGTCTCGGCCGAGATCACGTTGGTGGTGAACATCGCGGAGGAGAGGCCTTGGGGGACGTCGTTGTGCCAGGCGACGGCTTGTTCGATGCTGTCGAATTCCACCAGATAGAGGATGGGCGCAAACACTTCTTCGCGGACGATCGGCATTTGGGGCGACGCTTTCACCAGAGTGGGCCGAACGTAGCATCCACCCATCCGGTCGCCGCCTTGGATGATCTCGCCGCCCTGGGCGCGGATGCGTTCGAGCGCGGATTGCATGGCGTCGACGGCCTGTTGATCGATGAGCGGCCCCATCAGCGTGGATTCTTCGAGCGGATCGCCGATGCGGATCTGCGAGTAGGCCGACTTCAGCCTCGCGATCATTTCGGATGCGATGCCGCGCTGCAGAAAAAGCCGGCGGACGCTGGTGCAGCGCTGCCCGGCAGTACCAACCGCGCCGAACAACACGGCGGGAACGGCGAGATCGAGGTTGGCGTCGTTCATCACGATCACGCCGTTGTTGCCGCCAAGCTCGAGCAACGTGCGTCCGAGTCTCCGCGCAACGGCTTCGGCAACGATGCGCCCCATGCGCGTCGATCCCGTGGCGCTCACGAGTGGAATGCGATGATCGTCGAGCATCGGTCGGCCAACCACTGCATCCTCGCCGATGATCAAGGTGAAAACGCCGCGCCAGCCGTGGCGTTCCAGCACGCGATCGCAGATCTTGTGCACGGCGATGGCGGTCAGCGGAGTTTTCAACGACGGCTTCCACAGCACGCAATCTCCGCACACGGCCGCGAGAAATGCGTTCCACGACCAAACGGCGACCGGAAAATTGAAGGCCGAGATCACGCCCACGATCCCCAGCGGATGCCAGATTTCGTACATTCGATGCCCGGGACGCTCGCTCGGCATCGTAAGCCCGTAGAGTTGCCTCGACAAACCCACGGCGAAATCGGCGACATCTATCATTTCCTGGACTTCGCCCTTGCCTTCGGCCAGGATTTTGCCCATCTCGAGCGTCACCAGAGCGCCCAGATCGTCTTTCGCGCGCCGCAATTCGTCGGCTATTTCCCGAACGATCTGACCGCGCCGTGGAGCGGGCAGCATTCGCCATCGCTCGAATACCTCGGCCGATTCCGAAACGAGCCGGTCGTAATCCTGAGCGGAAGCGAGGCGAACGCGAGCGAGTTCGCGGCCGTCTGTGGGATTTACGGAGCCGATGGTGGCGCCGCCTGCCGCCCCGGTCCACTCGAGGCCGTAGACGCCTGAATTCTCGGGCTCGATTCCGAGCCGTGCGAGCACGGGGTGCGCCGTTATGGTTGTGCCAGCCATCCAAATCCTTCCGGTCCGGTAGCGAATCGGCGACCGGCCTCGGTAACGACTTTTCCAATTCGCTCCAACGCCTCAGATTGAAACTCCGGATCGAGCCAATCTCCGAATTCGTGACGCCGGCTGATTGCCAGCGCCGCTTCGCGAGTGGTTGCTCCGCGCGGCTTGATCGCGCGAACGTGCAATGCGTCGCCGATAATGTCCTCGTCGGTCGCCTGGAGCGCCAGCGAGGCCAACTCCTCGGGATCGCAGGGCAGCAACGGCGCGAGGGTCGCAAACGTTCGAATGCCCGCGGCCCGCAACCGTCCGATCGTTTCCAGACGCCGAGCGATGGAGGCGCAGCGCGGCTCGTACAGCTTTCGAATATCTTCTCGATTCGTGGTCAGAGAAAAGCTGACGCGCAGCGATGTACGGCGCGAAAGCTCCGTCAACCGCGCGAGATCGCGGAGGATCAGCGGCCCGCGCGTCTGAATCGCGAACACCTCCGGCGGATTCGCCAGAACTTCGTCCAGGATGCGCGGCATCAGCTCGCGGCCTTCTTCGGCGGGCTGATAAGGATCGACAACCGGTGAACAATAGATGCGCTGTTGAGCGCGCAATTGCAGGCGCAATCGTTCCGGCGCATTCGATTTGAACGTTGTGAAGTGGCCCCAATGCTTCCAATCCGCGGGTCGCAAGCCGCCATAAATCCCCATGGTGGGCACGTAGCAGTAACTGCACGCGAAGGTGCAATTCCGCGCGGGCGTCAGCGAATGTGTGAAACCCGCTTCGGCGATGAATCCCGTGGTGGGACTAAGAATGCTCGCCGATGTAGCTTCGAAAACCTGGAAAGGCATCGCCGCTCTTATTTTCGCACCAGCTCACGGCGCAGCAGATCGAGAGCCGTGTTGGTGGAGAACATGCGGACGAGTTCCCGAGTGCCCGGAAAATGCACGCGCCGGGCTTCGCTTCCTTCCGGCGTGGCCAGGCCGATGAAGGTAACGCCCACCTTTTCGCCGTCCGGCCCGGCGTAGCCGGTAATGGAAAGCGCATAATCGGAGCCGGTTCGCTGTCGCGCGCCTTCCGCCATCGCCTTCGCCACCGGTTCGCTCACGGCGGTGTGCTCGGCGAGCATCTCCGGGGGAACGCCTAGCAACTTCGTCTTCATCTCATTAGAGTACGTAATGAAGCCGCCGCGAAAATAATCGGACGACGAAGGAACGGCGGTGATGCGGCCGCCCAGGAGCCCGCCGGTGGCGCTTTCGGCGACGCTCAAGGACGCGTGCCGCGCTCGCAGCAGATCGCCTGCCACCTTTTCGAGCGAATCGCCGTTGCGCGAGTAAATGCGGTCGCCCAACAACGGCTCGATACGCCCGCTCACCTCTTCGATCAGCGCCTCCGCTTCTTGAGCGGTAGAACAGCGCGCGCGGAGGTGAACGTGGATCTCGCCCGAGACCGCGAGAATCGTCGTGGCGAGATTCGGGTACTGCTTGTACACCGGCGAGATCAATTGATCCAGATCCGACTCGGGGATTCCGACGCAGCGCAATTGGAGAACGCGAATCACCTGTGCCGGCAAAGCCTGGTTGAGGCGTGGCAGGCAATGATTCTCGAACATCGGCTTCAGCTCGGCCGGGGGGCCCGGCAGCAGCATCAGCATCCTGCTTTCGTGCCGAATCCACTGTCCGGGCGCGGTGCCGCGATCGTTGGGTAACACCTCGGCGCCTTCGATGACGAAAGCCTGCCTGCGATTGGTGTCCACCATCTTGCGGCCGAAGCGCCGGAAGCGCTCTTCGATCTGATCGCAAATGTCCTGTCGAAAAACGAGCGATCGCCCCACTGCGGATGCGACGGCATCGCGCGTGAGATCGTCTTCCGTCGGCCCCAGGCCGCCCGTTAGAACGATGATTTGCGAGCGCGCGATGGCGCCCAGAATCGAATCCATCAGGCGTTCGCGTTCGTCGCCGACCACGGTCTTGCGGACCACTTCCACGCCTAGCGCATTGAGCTGATCGGTGAGATACAGCGAATTTGTATCCAGCCTCTGCGGGGTCAGCAACTCGGAGCCGACCGCTATAATTTCCGCGTCAGCCATTTTAAGGAAGAGGACGGCCCGCGATACCGACGTCCGCGCGATACAGAGCGCCGTTGGTGGTGACCAGCAGCGAGCGCGAGGGAGTAAACGCGAGGCCGACGATCCCCGGTCCGGAGAGGAACAGTTCCGGCGTCGGCTGGTGATCGAAGCGCACGACGCCGCGCCGGCCGCCCAACGAAGCGGCGACGTACAGACGGCCATCGGCGTCGAAGGCCAATCCCTGCGGGCGCCCCAGGCCGCGATAGAAAGTCTCCACTTCACCGTGCGACGAGATGCGATATATGGAATCGAAACTGGATGTGGTGGGTCCGGTGGCGTAAAGATAGCCGTCGTCGCTGAACGCGAAATGATACGCGGCGATGGACGCCTCCATCGTGGCGAAGACATAAATCTGGCGCGCGCGGTTGATCTTGAAAATCGTTCCGCTGCGATCGCCCACGTACAGGTTCTCCTCGGCGTCGAAAGCGATCCCGGTGGCCACCCCCATGCCTTCGACGTAAACCGACGCCGTGGCGTTGGGCGTCACTTGATAGATGATCCCGTCGTAGCGGCTGGAAACGTAGAGCGTGCCCGCTCGGTCGAACGCGAGGCCGGTGGCGTTCATCACGTCGGCGACGAAAGCCTTGGGCGTGTAATTAAGATCGATTTTGTAGACCGAAACCGGAGTCTTCTGTCCGCGAGATCCGCTGAAGGTCACATACACATTGCCCTGCGCGTCGACGGCGGGATTCCCGACGGGATAAAGATTCTCGGCCACCTGAATGCCGATGTCGCAGTTCCATGCCCGGCTGGATTGATTGCCCGACGCGACCGTCAACTCCCCTGCGGACGCGCCTTCCGGCACGCGAGCGATGACGTAGGAATCGGACCCGATGACAATGGGCGCCTCGACGTCTCCGATCATGACGCGAGGCCGATCGGTTCGGGCCAGCCCCGCGCCGCGGATCTGAAATTCACCGCCGGGGATTGCGGCCTCCGGCGTGACGGTGGAAATCTGCGGGCGGCCATTCGATTCCTTCTTGGAAGCCATATCAAAAGAGATGCAATCGGTCTAATAAGAATATAGCAAGCGCACCATAAAGCCCAGCCATCACATCGTCGGCCACGATACCGACGCCGCCGGGCAGGCGTTCGAATTGCCGGGCCGGAGGCGGTTTCCAGATATCCAAGATCCTAAAGAATGCGAACGCAAACAGCCAGCTCTTCCAATTCAGCGTGGATGCGCCGGCCAGCGTGATCCACTGGCCGATCACTTCGTCAACGACAACCAGGCCGGGATCTTCGCGCCCCTCCAGCTTCGCCACCACATCGGCGGACCAAATTCCGGGGATGAGCAGAAGCGCGGCCAAAATCAAAAACGCGCCGCGTCCCCAGCCCAGCCAAAGATGCAACGCGATGGCGATGGCAAGGGCGGCGAGCGAACCGGCGGTTCCCGGCGCGACCGGCGAATATCCGCAGCCGAACCAGGTGGCGATCAGCCGCGCGGCCGCGTTACGAATCTTGCTGGGGCCGGCCGGCATCTTCGTCGTTGGGCTCTTCGGCTTGAACGGGAGTCGAAATGACGTACTTCTCGCTGGCCCAATTGCCAAGGTCCACGATCTTACAACGCTCGCTGCAAAACGGATAGAAGGCGTTGTCGGGTCCGGTTGCTTTTTTGCAGATCGGGCATTTCATCGCATTGCGGCGAGGATGGGAAACGGTTCGTCCTCGGTAGGGCGCGGCGATTCGGACGGCGCCAAGAGCGTGCCTACAAGATCATAGTCGTGCGCCTCGGTGATTAGCATCCGGCGGATCTCGCCCGTGCGCGGTTCGGCGCCCTCGAAATCGTTCACGTAACAGAAGCCGTCGATTTCCGGCGCTTGCGTGGATATGCGCGCCTGCCACAACAGATCGGTTTCTTCCGACGGGCCTTCCACCAGCACGTCCACTTCCTGTCCGATCATCGCGCGATTACGAACGCGCGAGATGCGGCGCTGGTCGGCCATCAGCCTGCGCTTGCGATTCTGAATGGTGCGGCCGTCGAGCTTCGCGTCCAAGCGAAAGCTCGCGCTCGAATCCTCGTCCGAATACGCGAACACGCCCAGGCGATCGAATTGCGCGGCTTTCACGAAATCGCGGAGGTTCTCGAAATCGGCTTCCGTCTCGCCGGGAAATCCCACGATCATGCTGGTGCGGATAGCGACGCCGGGAATGGTGGCGCGGATCTTCTCGATCAGCTTCAGGAAAAAATCGCCGTGCGAGCCGCGCTTCATGCGCTTTAGGACGGCGGCGCTGGAATGCTGTAGCGGCATGTCGATGTACTTCACCAAGGCCGCATGTTCGGCGATGGTGTCGAGCAGCTTTTGGTTGATCCGGTTCGGATAGCAATAGAGAAAGCGAACCCACTTGGCGAAGGGAGTCTCGATTTCGGCCAGCCGGGCCATTAATTGCGTCAGACCGTCCTTGATTCCCAAGTCTTCGCCATACGACGTGGTGTCCTGGCCGATCAGATTGATCTCGCGGACGCCTTGCGCGAACATGCGCGACGCCTCCGCCACCACGGATTCAAAGCGGCGGCTCCGAAATTTGCCGCGATATTGCGGGATGACGCAAAACGAACAGGGGTGATCGCAGCCTTCCGCGATCTTGATGTAGGCGTAATGGCGCGCGGTGGAGAGCAGGCGCGGCGTGAGGTCATGGTAGAGGTACGGCTCGAACGGATTAGCTCTGGGAGCCACGCCTTCGCAGTGCGCGACGATGCTGTCGAGTTCGTTGGTACCGATCACGGCGTCCACTTCGGGAATCTGGCCGCGGATCTGGTCGCGATATCGCTCCACCAGGCACCCGGCTACGATCAGCTTCTGCGCGCGTCCGGTCTTCTTGTATTCGGCCATCTCGAGGATGGTGTCGACGGATTCCTGCTTGGCCGGATCGATGAAGCTGCACGTGTTCACCACCAGGACGTCGGCCGAGCCCGGATCGTTGGTGAGTTCGTGGCCGCGCTCCGCCAACTGGCCCATCATGACTTCGGTGTCCACAAGGTTCTTGGGGCATCCGAGACTAATAAAGCCAATTTTCAAGGTGGTTGATCCAGCGGAGAAGTGCGCAACCTCAGGATAACAGACCGTGGAATTTTCAGAAATGGGCGTGGCCGTAAAGAACCGCCGCCCCCGCCAAATGTTTGACGCCGGGAAGGCGCAAAAGAAGCGCGTCGGCGGTGGCGAACCCGCTTGAGACGAACCTGCGCCAGGCCGGCGAGCGTTCGTAATTGTAATTTTGCAAAACGAACCGATCCAGCCGGCCCAGGAGAGCGAACGGCCGGATTCGCAAATCTGGAAGATGTGATCGCAGCAGGGCGATTTCGGCCGGTTCGAGCGGCCGTTCGTCGGGCGTCGCGTCCGTATGAACCGGGATCAGGAACCGAATCTGTCGCAGAGTCGGGCTGAAATTGACCGGCTCGGAAAAGACCACCAAAGCGCCGGGCTTCGCGCATTCCAACAGTTTCGCGAGGACCGCGTCCAGGTCGGCGATCAGATGATGAAGGATCGCGTCGCCCCAGATTACATCGAACGTCCCCAGGCTCGACGGAGCGGTTTCGAGCGGCGCGCAAATGAATTCCACCCGGTCTCCGACGCCATTGATGTGCGCCCGGTGTCTCGCGACCTCGATCGACTGCGGCGATATATCGATGCCCACCACCATCGCCGCGCCGAGTTTCGCCAGCAGCACGCTATTGCCGCCGTCGCCGCATCCGACGTCCAGGACGCGCTTGCCTCGAAGGTCGCCGAGCAGGTGGAATCGAAACTCTTTGTTGAAGCGCAGGCGGCGCGCGGAGCCGTAGCGCTCCAGCGTCAAAGGATCGACGGGGGCAGCTTTCAGGTTTTGCGACTGCTCGTCAAAGAATCGAGCTTCCTGTTTCCACCGCTCTTCGCGGGGGCCAGGCGTCGAGGGTTCCGGCCGCAACTAAGCTCCATCGTAGCCTAACTTGAGACGAATTTCCGTTCATCCCACTACTCTCGAAACCCGTGAATGCAACCACGCCCGATCGCAGCCGGCGCTTCGTCCTGAACGTTCTCTGGAACTGGCTGGGCACGGGCGCAAGCTTGTTCATTGGCTTCGTTCTCTCGCCTTACCTGATTTTGAAACTGGGCCCCGACGGTTACGGCGTGTGGGCCATCACGTTCTCCTTGGTCGAGTACTACTGGTTCTTCGACCTTGGTTTCCGTTCGGCGACGGTGAAGTTCGTTGCGCACTACTCGGCGACCAACGAACCGGACAACGTGCGCGCGGTGATCAGCACGGTGTTCATTTATTCCGCCGCCGCCGGAGTTTTGATTTTGACCGCTGCGATCGCGTTCGGCGGAAGTGTGGAGCGCTTTTTCCAAATCCCTCCAGGTTTGCGCGCCAACTTCCGGACACTTGTCATCGTGATCACGCTGAGCTGGTGCCTGGGGTTGGTGTTCAACATATTCAACGCCAGCCTGGAAGCGGTGCAATGCTTCGAATATTCGAACAAGGCATCCATCGTCTCGGCGACCGTGCGCGCCGTCGGACAAGCGGTGCTGCTGTATCTGGGTTACAAGCTGATCGCGCTCGGCGTTGTCGTCGTAATCAGCCAGGCGATCGGCTACTACATCAACTACCTCTATTTTCGAAAGATATTTCCGACGCAACGAATATCGTTCCGTTTCGCGCGGCTTTCGATGCTGCGCCGGATGGCGAGCTTTGGGATGCACACCTTCCTCATGACGATCTCCACCCAATTGCTGAATCAGAGCGCGCCGCTTTGGATCGGCCATTTCCGAACAGCGGCGTTTGTCGGGTACTTTAATCTGCCGGTGCGGCTGTTGCAGTACACGGTGGAGCTGGTGGGACGCATCGGTATCGTCACGAATACGAACGCAGCGGAACTGGCGGCGCGCGGCAGCTTCGAGGCGCTGGCTGAATTGGCGGTCTATACCAATCGGTATTGCCTGGTGATCTTCATGCCGCTGGCGATTCTGCTGTGGACGCACGGGCCGCAACTGTTCGTATTTTGGGTGGGCGCACAATTCGCCGCCCAAAGCGCGCCGGTGCTGCCGATGCTGCTAGTGGGTTACGTGATCGGAGTGGTGGGGCAATACAGCGCGAGCATGCTGTTGCAAGGGTTGGGAAGGCACCAGCGCTATGCTCGAAGCCTGTTATGCGAGGCGGTCGGCGGGTTCGTCTTGCTGTGGTTCGTGGTTCCTCGCTGGGGGATCGTCGGCGCGGCATGGGTGGTGGCGGCGTTGATGATTCTCAACCGGGGATTGGTTGCATCCTGGCTGATCAGCCGAACTGTTGGCCTGTCGTTCGGCTCGTACGTGAAGGCAGTTTACTTCCGGCCGCTGCTTGCGACATTGCCGGTGCTAGGCGTCGCGCAGTGGTTGCCTGGCACTACCTGGTCTCAGATCTTCACAACGGCCGTCGTCTTGGGCGTCATGTTCTACGGCTTGGCGTTCTTCGTCGCCGTGGACGAGGCCCATCGGAGATTGCTCTTGCACTGGATCCGCGATCGTTGGGAGCGCGCTGTCGCGCCGAAAGTACTTCAGTGAGCGACGCAGCCACGCAGATTCCCGGCGCGCTTGTAAAGTTCCCACCAATCCGATTCCGCGCAAAGACGAAAACCGGCCTTTATGTTCGCGAGGTAGTTTCGAAATAAAGCGTTGGCCTCAGGTTCCGAGCCGGAGGGATGCTTGGGAACCATCACGATGTCAGCCGCGCCAAAGAGCCACTCGGCCGAAGGTTTGTGGGCATCGTTGAAAGTGTGGTTGAAGGACAAACAGGCGCTGCCGCCGTGCGCCGGATGCCGCAACAGGGCATAGGAGAACGGATTCTGGACATCCAGCGTGAAGATCGTCTCGTCCCGCTGGGAGAATCTGCCGAGCAAGTCGACGCCGTCGTTCACATACGTCACGTAGGCGCGTCCATTGCTGCGCTTATCCGCGTCGGTTCCTTCCGGCACATCGTATAAAAGCAGGCTCGCCAGGTGCGGCGTGTGGAATCGCGCGACCTCGGCATCGGGCGGATCTTGTCTACTCTGGAGCAGCGCGATGCCGAGGCCGCCCGCGCTGCCGACGAATACCGGCAAGTAGGCGACCAAACCGATCAGGATCAAAGCCGCATTCGCCTTCGATGCGGCGCGGCCCCGCTCGATGAGCAGGATCGCGAACACCGCATTGAGCGGGAACCCTCTCAACTGTCCATTAGTCGCCAGCAACAGAGCGCCGCCGATGAAAGCCACAATCGCAAGCGCAACCGGCGGCCAAGCGCGCTTCGCATTGGTGCCGACCAGTAATGCGAGAACAGCGAGCGGAAGGAAATCTGCCGCGCCCTTGAAGAACGCCCACCGGATTGTCCAGAAGCTCATCCCGGAACTCTTGGCCGCGCTCATCAAATAAAAGTCGTGCCATACGGCGGAAAAGTCGAAACGCAAATACGCCATCATTGCCGCGCCGGCGATCAGTAAGCCCGCGAGAATCCCGGCGAAGCGCCAGCGGTTGTGTTGCGCCAGCAGGATCGAGCAAACCGTGAATGCTAAAGCGACCAGGAAGTAGCTCGGTTTCAGAAACAGCAGAGTGATTGAAATAACCCCGGTCAAAAATCCGCCCCAATAGCCGCGCGATCCTTGAAACGACTCCAGCACCACCAGACCCAGCAGCGCGTAGCCGTAGCGGTTGTACAGCATGGCCTGGCTCAGCGAATTGGGTGGCAGTCCGACCGGGAATGGCGCCACGGCGATCAGCGTGAGAACCACCGACGTCAGAACCGCCGGTATCGCCGCCATGCGCGATCGCGTGAGCCAATATCCGAGAAGACCCACCACCGCTCCCACCAATGCGCTCGCGTAACCGGCAGCGTTCACCGAATTGTGCGCGAGTCGCAGCGCGGCCGCGAATAACAGGCCCAACGCCGGGCCCATGCTCGGCCGAAAGTCAACGTCGGGCCGCTGTCCGTTCAACACTCGCCAGCCCGCGTCGAGCATCAGGAAAATGTCGTGGCCGTAGATCGTGGTGTGGACCGCGCCGATATAAGCGGTGACCGCGCAGATCGCGAGAATGAGCGCGGCCGCCGAAGCGTCGGCCCAATGGTTAGAGGGTTTGGCCCAGGTTCTCGCCAACGCTTCGAAGGAGCGGTAGATCAGGGGCGCTGGAGTCGTGGTCTGCAACGAGAGGTACCGCTACGGTTGAACCGCGACCATCACCGGCGAAGTTTTCGTCGTCGCCCCATTGATTCGTTCGATGACGTAGTAAACCACCCGGCCCGGAACGAGATTCATGCGGACGCGACATCCGCTGCCGCACGCCGTATATTGCGGTGGTTCGCTCGCCCAAAGAAACGGAGCCGTGGACGACGCGCTGGAGCAACCCTGCTCTTGCCTCGTGGTCGGATACAAACTGTTCGCCGATCCATCGACGGGGCCGTTTTCGGCGTAGCCCCAGCAAAGCCGCACCTGATCGCCCGCCGAGCCCGAGACGTTCACGTCGTACGGCACGTAGCCGGATCTTGCCACCGAATCCTGCGCGGGAAAGGGCGGCAGAGATACCGTGCAGACTTCCGAACGTACGCCGTTCAGCCACCAGCACGGCACGAACATCCAAGCGCCGTCCGGACTTGTTTTCGGCTCGGAATATTGGTACTGCCCTCCGATTCCGGCGAAGGCTGTGGACAACATCCGCTGGCGCAGGCCGGCGCTGTCGAATTTTCCGGAAACGTCCATCTGCTGGATCTTGCCCGCGTTCGGCGATGCGTTAAAGAAGCACGGCGTCACCTCTTCGTACTGGTTGGTCAGGCACTGGTTCTCGCCTAGAGCAAAAGGAACGCTAACGTATCGATTCCCGGCGCTGGAATTGGTACGGCACTCTCCGGCGTTGATCGCGTAGCAGGCCGAAAAGCTGGTCGCATCCGTGATCGTGTTCTGCGAGGTGACCGGACTGCTGATGTCTGCGAGCAAAAAACGCCCGGCGAAAAGCGCGAACGGCAGGTTTTTGGGATCCGCCGGCCCGCCGGAATAAGGATCGCTGATCTGATAAACCTGCGACGTTCCCGGAACCGGCGTCAAGGTATCGGCGCCACCCGGACTCGACCGATATTCCGGCCCGTTGCCTGACGACGGATTGAGATGCCGATAGTTCACCACCCATCGTCGATCCCACGCCGAAGCTGCCAGTTGCTCGTTATCCATGTAATCCTGGATTGCTCCGGCATATCCAGCCGACGATCCTGCCCACACCGGGTTTCGGATAGTAAGATCCGGCAGCGGCTGCATGATTTGCTGAGTAAGAGGCGAGTCGAAGAAACCCGCATATTCGGTTTGATTTTGTAAGTCGATCGCGACCGCGGTTCTGTTCCCCGGAAGCGAGCCTGGACTTTGCGTGCCATGCACCAACACATAAGCGGGATTGTCGGGTAACCACGTCGCCGTGGGATCCGTCGCATCCATCATCCAGTTAGCCGCACCCACGATGAAATTGGCGGTCATTGCGAGCGACATACCGTCCGGGTGCGATAAGCCGATGGTGGCGTACGGTGGCTGCGCGCCGTTCGGCCACACTCCGCCGCCGCGTACCAGCCACAGATTGACTAGTGACGCGGAGAATACATCCTTCTTTACGACGATGAAGACCTCGTCATAGTCGTTGTAAGTCTCGTTCGGACGAACCCAGTCGCCGACGGCAAGATTTTGGAGCTTCGACCATGCGCCGTTGACGATCGTCGAGCCGTCGGTACTGGTGCAGGGGAATTGTTGCGCTTCGTTCTGGCCGCCGGGGTAGATGGCGGCAGCGCCGGGTGTGTGGCTGCACGGTTCCGACGAGACCTGGACTTGAATGCAGTTGTTTCCGGCAGCGCCCAAGCTCGCTAGATATGCCGCCAGCCCAGTGGGGCACGCGTAGGCTTCGTTCGCAGCGATGGACGTGCCCTGTCCGATTCCCGCCATGGTCCAGTTCGGAGCCTGCGAGTAACCGGAGCGATTGACGGCTGCAACCGCCATTTCAAATGGACCGTAGAGCGTGTTACTCGCGCTTGCGGATGCCGGATAAGGCTGATCCAGAGTAAGTGAGTGGTATTTACCGATTGCATGAATCGGCCCGTGCACATAACCCCATCGGCC
>Ga0302325_10001363_pt1 | contig 62329 bp, 49 predicted proteins | sample Palsa_T0_2_FD_201948 | JGI IMG/M metagenome (GOLD analysis project Ga0302325, IMG submission 201948) | Peat permafrost microbial communities from Stordalen Mire near Abisko, Sweden - Palsa_T0_2 | ecosystem: Environmental > Terrestrial > Soil > Palsa > Peat permafrost | place: Sweden: Abisko...
AAACCCCGCGTACATCGAGATGTACCGGCGCGGCCACGCGTACCACCCCGCGCACCCGTTCTTCATGTGGTACTGGGGCGAGGCGGGGCGGCGGCACCTCGGGCGCGTCATCGTCGTCGGCGCCGACAACGACTACATCCCCAAGCTGCTCGGCTGGGAGACGGCGCGCTCGTTCCCCGAGGCGCTAGCGATGGCCAAGGTGCCGGGCCAAACGCCCGAGATCGCGATGCTGCACGTCCCGCCGATCGTCATGGCGGACGTCACCGTCTGAATGGGGGGCGCCGTGCAGGGGGCAAGCGTGAAGGGCACCCTCGACGTCCTCAGCGTGGTCCGCGGCGCGCGCCTCGTCGTCATCGGAGGCACGGGGTTTCTCGGCAAGATCTTCTGGGCGATGCTGCTCGACCGGTACCCCGAGGTCGAGCGCATCTACCTCGTCGTGCGGCCCAAGGGCGGCGGCACGCCCGAGTCGCGCTTCTGGAGCGAGATCGCGACCAGCGAGGTGACCGAGCCGCTGCGGCGCACGCACGGCGACGGGTTCGACGCGTTCTTGCGGTCCAAGGTCGTCCCGATCGACGGCGACATCGAGAAGCCGTCGTGCGGGCTCGACGAGAAGCTCGTCGCCGAGCTGTCCGGCACGATCGACGCCGTCGTCAACGTCGCCGGCGTCATCGACTTCAACCCGCCGCTCGACGAGGCCATCGGCGCCAACGCGTTCGGCGCGCAGAACCTCGTCAACCTGGCGCGGGCCCTCGGCGCCGCGATCTTCCACACGAGCACCTGCTACGTCGCGGGCCAGACGCCGGGCCCCGTGCGCGAAGACGATCCGCGCGCGCGCCCCTTCCCGCGCGCCGGCGAGCTGTCGGCCGATCTCTGGGACCCCGACCGCGAGATCGCCGAGTGCCTCGACGTCATCGATCAGGCCCACCACCGGTGCGAGGACGCCTTCCGCCAGAGCGAGTTCGCGGAAGGCGCCCGCGCGGCCCTGCTCGCGCGCGGCGAGCCGACGCACGGCCCCGCCTTCGACGCCGAGCTCGCGAAGGTGAAGCGCCGGTTCGTCTCCGAGCGCCTGATCGAGGGCGGCCTCGATCGCGCCACGCACTGGGGCTGGGTCAACATCTACACGTACACCAAGGCGATCGGCGAGCAGGTGATCGCCAAGAGCGGCCTGCCGTTCACCATCGCGCGCCCCGCGAGCTGCGAGTCGTGCGTCGAGTTCCCGGTGCGCTCGTTCTGCGAGGGCATCAACACGAGCGCGCCGATCCTCTACATGATCCTGCAGGCGACGCCGAACGTGCTCGTGCAGCACGTGCCGCTCGATCTCATCCCGGCCGACACGGTCGTCGCCGGGATGATCCTCGCGCTGGCCGAGCTTCTCGAGGGGACGGCGGCGCCCGTGTACCAGCTCGGCGCGAGCGACGTGAACCTGTGCACGGCGCAGCGGTTCGGCGAGATCGCCGGCCTCTACGCCCGCAAGTACTACCAGCGCGGCACCGGCAACCCGTTCACCGACGCGCTCAGGGCGCGCGTCGAGTCGAACTTCGTCGACCGGCGCCGGTTCGACCGGGTGGGGGCGCCCGCGGTCGCGAGCGCGACCCGGCAGCTGGCGGCGGCGCTGCGCGGCACCGGCCCGGCGCTCGCCCCCGCGGCCCGGGCCCTCGAGGGCATCTCGGCGAGCTCCGACAAGCTCTCGCAGATCCTCGCGCTCTTCGAGCCGTTCGCCGCCGAGGTGCAGGGGCCCTTCGACTGCTCGAACACGCGCGCCGCCTACGCGCGGGCCTCCGAGGACGACCGCCGCAAGCTGCCGTGGAACCCCGAGACCATCGACTGGCTCGACTGGATGATGAACGTCCACATGCCGGCCATCGAGAAGCGCGTGATGCCGGAGATGCAGCGGCGCCTCAAGCGCACGCCCAGGGCCAAGGCGCCCCACGCGACGCTCGCGTCGCTCGTCGACGAGATGGCCGAGCGCCACGACCTGGGCCTCGCGCTGCAGCAGATGACCGACGAAGGGCTCACGCGCGTCTCGTTCCGCGACGTCAAGCGGGGCGCCGACGCCCTCGCCGCGCGGCTCGCGCGGCTCGGCATCCGGCCGGGCGATCGCGTGATCCTCAGCGCGCGAAACCACCCGGACTACGCGGTCGCGTACTTCGGCATCGTGCGGGCCGGCGCGACGGCGGTGCCGCTCGATCCGGCGCTCGACGCGGACGGCTGGCGCAACGTGCTCGCCGAGAGCGACGCGCGCGCGATCGTCTGGGACGACTCGGTGCGCGAGGCCGCCGACGTCGCGGCCGACAGCGGATCCCTCCCGACGCTCGACCTGCACGCGGCCGTCGCCTTCAACGACGCGCTCACCCCGCCGCGCGTCGCGATCGACCCGGGCGACGTCGCGAGCCTGATCTACACGAGCGGCACGACCGCGCGGCCCAAGGGCGTGATGCTCACGCACGCGAACTTCACCTCGCTCGTGGCGGCCCTGGCGCCGATCTTTCCGCTGTCGGAGGGCGACGCAGTGCTCAGCGTGCTGCCGCTCCACCACACGTTCGAGTTCACCTGCGGGTTGCTCTTGCCGTTCTCCCGCGGCGCCCGCGTCGTCTACGTGGGTGAGCTCTCGGGCGACCGCATCTCCGAGGGCCTGCGCACGGCGCGCGCGACGGCGATGGTGGGCGTGCCGGCGCTCTGGCAGCTGCTCGAGCGGCGCATCCTGCAGCAGGTCGACGCGCGCGGCCCGCTCGCGCGCGCCGCGTTCGACGCGGCCACGGAGGCCAACCGGTGGCTCTCGGCCAACGTCGGGGTGGACGTCGGAAAGCTCGTCTTCGGTTCGGTGCACACGGCCATGGGCGGCAACATCAAGTGGCTCATCTCGGGCGGCGCCGCGCTGCCCAGAGAGACGCAGGAGCTCTTCTTCGGCCTGGGCCTGCCGCTGACGCAGGGCTACGGGCTCACCGAGGCGGCGCCGGTGCTCACCGTCGCGCGGCCCGGGCGGCGCGCCGAGGCGGGCGTCGGCACGCCGGTGCCGGGCGTCGAGGTGAAGATCGAGGCGGCCGACGACCGCGGCGTCGGCGAGGTGCTCGCGCGCGGCCCCAACGTGATGCTCGGCTACACCGACGACACCGCGACGCGCGCCGCGATGGCCGACGGGTGGCTGCGCACCGGCGACCTCGGTCGCATCGACAAGAAGGGGCGCCTCGAGCTGCTCGGGCGCAGCAAGGATGTCGTCATCTCGCCGACGGGCGAGAACGTGTACCCCGACGACGTCGAGCGGCGTCTCGGCAAGCTGCCGGGGGTCGCCGAGCTCGCGATCGTGGGGGTCGACGCGCGCGGCGGCGAGCGCCTCGCGTGCCTCGCGGTCCCCTCGCCGTACGGGGGGCACGATCCCGCGGCGCGCGAGGCCCGCAACGACCGGGCACGCGCGGCGCTGCGCTCGGCGTTCGAGCGGCTCCCGCCCGGCCAGCGCCCCGCGATCGTGCACCTGTACGACGCGAGCTTGCCGCGCACGGCGACGCGCAAGGTCCGCCGCGACGAGGTTCGGCGCATCCTGCAGCGCATCGTGGCGGCCGCGGCGCGCACCGAAAACGGCACCGCCGTCGCCAGCCCCAGCGGCGCCGTCATCGCCGCGGTGCGCGGGCTCGACCCGGACGAAGTGACGCCCGGGTCGACCCTCGAGGGGGACCTCGGCTTCGATTCGCTGCTCCTGACCGAGCTGCTCGAGGTGCTCGAGGGCCGCTACGGGGCGATCGATCCGGAGCGGCTGCAGGCGTGCGTCACCGTGGCCGAGGTGGACGAGCTGGTGCGCGCGTCCGGCGGCGCGCTCGTGGCGGCCCGCGCCCGCGCCGCCACGCGCGGCCCGCGCCGCGGCGAAGAGCCCATCGTGCTGCCCGAGCCCTTGCAGCAGGCGGGACGCGCGCTCGTCGGCAAGATGCAAGACTTGTTCTACGGCGAGGTGATGACGCCGCGCGTGCTCGGCCGCGCGCACATCCCGCACAACCGCCCCACGATCGTGGTGGCCAACCACGCGAGCCACCTCGACATGGGCCTGGTGCGCCACGCGCTCGGCACCTACGGCCACGACATCGTGTCGCTCGCGGCGCAGGACTACTTCTTCGAGGGCCGCCTCCGGCGCGCGTTCTTCGAGAACCTGACCAACCTGCGCGCCATCGATCGCAAGGCGTCGCTCCGGCAAACGCTGCGCGACGCGAGCGACGTCATCGAGCGCGGCAAGACCGTTCTGCTCTTTCCCGAGGGGACGCGCAGCACCTCGGGCGAGGTCCAGGAGTTCAAGCCGCTCGTCGGCCAGCTGGCGCTGATGCACGGCGTCGATCTGCTCCCGCTCTACCTCGGAGGCACGCACGCGGCGATGCCCAAGGGGGCGCCCGTGCCGACCCGGCGCGACGTCGTGGCGCGCATCGGCCCGGCCCTCTGCGTCGCCGATCTGCGCCGGCTCACGGCGTCGATGACGCCGGCCGACGCGGCGCGCGAAGTGGCGCGGCTCGCGCGCGAGGCGGTCGTCGCGCTGCGCGATGGCCGCGTGCTCGACCTCACGCGCGACGGCGAGCCGGCGCAGCCCTCGCGCGACGACTCGCTGCCGACGGTGTTCGCCGAGCTGTCGTCCAAGTTCCGGGCCGGCGAGGTGGAGCGCGCGGTGAGCTACTACGTGTCGCTCGGCAACGACGACCTCGCCAAGTGGACCGTGCGCGTCGACCCGGCACGCTGCGAGGTGAAGCCGGGCAAACCCGAGGGCGGCGCGGCCGACTGCGTGCTCAAGACGAGCCCCGAGCTCTTCACGCGGATCGTGCGCGAGTCGTACGTCCCGGGTCCCGCGGACTTTCTGTCCGGCGCGTTCAAGTCGAACGACGTGGCGCTGCTCATGACGTTCCAGCGCGTCTTCCAGCTCGACGAGCGCTCATGAAGGTCCTGGTCACGGGCGCCACCGGGTTTCTCGGCAAGCACGTGGCGAGCGCGCTCGCGCTTCACGGGCACGAGGTGGTGCCGTACTCGCGCGCGCAGGGCGGCGACGTGCGCGACCCGGCGCGCGTGCAGCAGGCCGCCGCGGGGTGCGAAGGCGCGTTGCACTGCGCAGGCCGCGTGTCGCGCAAGCCCGAGGATGCCGAAGAGATGTACCGCGTGCACGTCGAGGGGACCAAGGCCGTCCTCGACGCGTGCCGCGCGGCGGGCGTGCGCCGCGTCGTCGTCGCGTCGACGAGCGGCACCATCGCCGTCGGCGACGACCCCGACCACGTGGCGACCGAGAACGACGACGCGCCGATCGGCCTCGTGGGCCGCTGGCCCTACTACCGCGCCAAGCTCTTCGCCGAGCGTGCCGCGCTCGAACGCAACGCCCCCGGCTTCGAGGTGATCACCGTGAACCCGAGCCTTTTGCTCGGCCCGGGTGATGACGGCGGCTCCTCGACCGAGGACGTGCGCCGCCTGCTCGACGGCGCCATCCCCGCCGTGCCGGCGGGCGGCCTGTCGTTCGTCGACGTGCGCGACGCGGCCGAGGCCATGCGCCTCGCGATGCTGCGCGGACGCCCGGGCCACAGGTACCTCGTCGGCGCGTGCAACCTGACGGTGCGCGACTTCTTCGAGCGCGTGGCGCGGGCGGCGGGCGCGCCGTCGCGGGGCCCGTGGATGCCGATGCCGAAGGGGCGCGCCATGGCGAGCGCGGGGGCGGCGTGGCTCGAGCGCGCGGCGGCGAGCCTCGGGGTGAGCACGGGCGTCGACGCGGTCAGCGTCGAGATGGGCCAGTGCTTCTGGTACCTCGACGCGGTCAAAGCGGAGCGCGAGCTCGGCTGGACGCCCCGCGATCCGAACGAGACGCTGTACGACACCGTCGCCGATCTCCGCGCACGGGGCGTCGTGTGGCCCGCCGAGGACGCGCGGGTCGAGCACCGGGCGGGCTGACGAACCGCAAAACGTGCTCGATTACGCCCTTCCCTCGACCTGCCGCCCTGCCCGGAACGACGGCTAACGCCTTTTCTCGACCTCCCGCCCTGCCCGGAACGCTTCCCGCCCCGTTACCTCGACCTCCCGCCCTGCCCGGAACGCTTCCCGCCCCGTTACCTCGACCTCCCGGCCAGGCGGGAACGCGTCCCGCCCCGTTACCTCGAGCTCCCGCCCATACGGGAACGACAGGTAACGCCTTTCCTCGGGGTTCCCGCGCGCCGACCGGGGGGAGAGGGAGAGAACCGCCAGGACGCCAAGGAACGCCAGGGGAAGAAAGAGATTTTCGTGCGCCGCTGCTCCCGACTTCTCGGGCCCTGGCGTCCTTGGCGTCCTGGCGGTGAACCTCTCCTCCACCTGATCGCAGCTCGCGCGTTGCGTTTCAGCCCATGCTCTTACGCACGAGGGCGCCCGGCGGCAGCAGCGACGACGCGCTTCGCGCCGCGAGCTCGCTGGTGCTGCGGGCGTGCGCTTCGGCCATGCGATCGCGGAGAACGCTCTCGACGTCGCCGCCCTCGGGCGCCAGGCGGCTGCGGATGAACACTTCGGCCGCCTTGTACGAGCTGCGGACGAGCGGGCCCGCGGCGACGTAGAGGAACCCCATCGCGCGGCCCTCGGCGGCGAACGCGTCGAACTGTTCGGGCGTCACGTAGCGGTCGACCGGGGCGTGTTTGGGCGTGGGGCGGAGGTACTGGCCGAGGGTGACGACGTCGACCCCCGCGGCGCGAAGATCGCGCATCGTTTCGAGGACTTCGCCGTCCTCTTCGCCGATGCCGACCATGATCGAGCTCTTGGTGAGCATCGGGCGGCCCGCCTGCCCCGCCGCCTCGGCGCTGGCGCGCGCCCTCTTGAGCACGTCGAGCGATCGCTCGTAGCTGCATCGCACGTCGCGGATGACGCGCTGCAGGCGCCGCACGACCTCGATGTTGTGGGCCCAGACGTCGGGGCCGGCGGCGGTGGTCGTATCCACGCAGTCGAGGTGGCCGCCGAAGTCGCCGAGGAGCGTCTCGACGAGCATGTCGGGGCGCAGCTCTTTGAGCCGGCGAACGGTACGCGACACGTGCTCGGCGCCGCCGTCGAGCAGATCGTCGCGGTCGACCATCGTCATCACGACGTACTGCAGCGGCATCCGGGCCAGGGCCCGCGCCACGTGCTCGGGCTCGCGCACGTCGACGGCGCCGCGCGGCTGCCCCGTCTTGACGGCGCAGAAGCGGCAGCCGCGCGTGCACGTGTCGCCGAGGAGCATGACGGTGGCCGTCCCCTCGCTCCAGCACTCGCCCACGTTGGGACAGCGCGCCTCTTCGCACACGGTGTGGAGATCGAGGCTGCGGAACGTGGCCTTGAGCTCCGCGTAGCGCTCGCCGCCGGGCGCCCGCACCTTGAGCCACTCGGGCTTCGGAGCAAACCGCGCGATCTCCGCCATGCCTCCCGTCTTAGCATCACGCCACCTGCAAGGCCCTGCGAGAGGAAGAAACAGGGAGGGGAGGAGGAGAGGAGGTTTGGTTGGTTACCAACCCCGAAAACTCCTCCCCTCCTTTCCTCCCTGTTTTCTTGTCTCTTCTCTCAGGGAGCGATGGCGCGCAGCGTCGCCTCGGACGGCGGCTTCGCCTCGCCGCGCTCGGTGAAGAGGGCCGTCACGAGGCGGGCCGGCGTGACGTCGAACGCGGGGTTGTCGACGCGGATCCCGGCGGGCGCGGTGACCACGCCGCCGAGCGAGCGGACCTCGTCCTCGTGCCGCTGCTCGATCGGGATGGCCGCGCCGTCGGGGCATTCGAGGTCGACGGTGCTCCACGGCGCCGCGACGTAGAACGGGATGCCGTGCGCGTGCGCGAGGCACGCCGCGCCGTACGTGCCGATCTTGTTGGCCACGTCGCCCGAGCGCGCCACGCGATCGGCGCCGACGACGACGAGGTCGACCGCGCCGCGTCTCATGAGCTGCGCCACCATCGAGTCGGTGACGAGCGTCACGTCGAAGCCGTCGCGGGCGAGCTCCCACGCCGTGAGCCGCGCGCCCTGCAGGATGGGCCGCGTCTCGCACGCGACCACCTTCACGCGCTTGCCCTGCGCCCGGGCGGCGCGCACGACGCCGAGCGCCGTCCCGTAGCCGCCCGTCGCCAGGGCGCCCGCGTTGCAGTGGGTCATGATCGTGGCCCCGTCGGCGACGTGCGCCGCGCCGATCTTGCCCATCGCCACGCACGCCGCGACGTCTTCGCGGTGGATCGCGCGCGCCTCGTCGGCGAGCCGCGCGACCCGCGCCTCGGGCGCCGCGCCGGCGATCGGGCCCGCCGCGCGCAGCATGCGGTCGAGCGCCCAGCCGAGGTTCACCGCCGTCGGGCGCGTGCGGCGCAGGCCGGCCGCGGCCTCGCGCACGGACTCGCCGAAGCCCCTGGCGTCGCGCGGCGCCTCGCCCGCGGCGAGCACCATCCCGTACGCCGCCGCGATGCCGATCGCCGGCGCGCCGCGCACGACGAGCCGCGCGATCGCGTCGGCGATCTGCGTGGGGCGCGTCAGCGTGAGATACGTCTCCTCGAGCGGCAGAAGGCGCTGGTCCATCATGAGGACACGCGCGTCGCCGGGCAGGAGCTCGACCGCGGAGTACGCCGCGCCGCTGAGGGGGCTGGGGTGCTCGAGCGTCACGGCCGCAAGCCTAGTCGAGCCCCCGCGCGCGGCTCACGGGAATGCGCCGGGGGCGATGCTGGCGGTCGTGGCGCGCATCTTGGCGAAGATGTCGTCGGCCCGGCCCGCGAGCATCGCGGCTTCGGCCGCGGCGTCGGGGTTCGATGGATGGTCGGGCATGCGTCGCAGGAGCGCGGCGTACGCGCGGCAGCTGCGGGCGAGCTCGAGATCGTTGCCCATCGCCTCGAAGATGCCCATCGATTGCTTCACGAGGCCGGCCGCCTCCGCGAGCGGCGCCGCGTCGGCCCCCGCGCCATTGCTGGACGCCGCCGCGATCTCGCCGAGCAGGCGCAGGGCCACCCCCTGCTGCGCGCGGCTCCCGGCCGCGGCGAAGAGCGCGACCGCGCGCTCGACGGACTCGCGCGCCTTGGCGAGATCGCCGCGCTCGAGGAACGCGCGACCGAGCCCCGTCCGCACGTCCGCGAGCGCGAGCTTGTCGCCCCCCTCGTCGGCGGTGTCCTCGGCCTGCTTGAGCAGCGCGGCGCCCTTCTCGACGTCGCCGCGACGGTGCTGCATCGCGGCCAGGTTCGTGAGGATGAGCGCCGTGCGGTTGCGGAAGCCCACGTCCTTGGCCGTCGCGTACGCCTCTTGAAAATACGCGAGGGCCTTGTCGTCTTGCCCCATGTCGCGCGCCACGGCGCCCAGGCTGTTGAGCGTGCTGCCCGCGCCCACGAGGTCGCCGCTCTCCTTGCGGATGCGCAGCGCCTGCTCGAACGACTCGAGCGCCGACGTCAGGCTGCCCGAGTCCTGCTGCACGAGGCCCAGGCTGTTCAGGCTGGACGCGATGCTCAGCGGATCGCCCACCTTGCGGCGCATCGAGAGCGCGCGCGCGGTGTACTCGAGCGCCAGCGCGTAGTCGCCGCGCAGCCAGTGCAGGCGGCCGATGTCGTCGAGCGCGTCGGCCGTGCCCGTCTCGTCCTGCGACTGCCCGAAGAGCGCGAGCGCTGCGGTGAGCTGGCGGCTCGCCTCGTCGAGGCGGCCCGTGTCGCGGTAGATGCGGCCGATCCGCGAGTGCGCGATGGCCCCGATGCTCCGCAGGTCGAGCCGCCACGAGCGCGTCGCGAGCTCGTCGAAGGCCTGGTGCGCCTCTTCGTTGCGCCCGAGCACGTGCAGGACGTCGCCGTAGCGGTGCAGCGTCTTGAGGCGCAGGTCTTCGTCGGCCGGATCGCACTGGTCGAGCAGCGCGAGGCCCTTGGCGAGCAGCTCGGCCGCCTTGGCGTTGGCGTTGCGCGAGCGCGCCTCTTCGCCCGCCTCGACGTACGACGCCGCCGCGAGGGCGATGGCGCCGGCCCTCTCGCGGTGGCGCGCGAGCATCTCGAGGTACTCCTCGCTCGTGTCGGCGCTCTCGCGGAAGCTGAGGCACTCGGCGATGGCGCGGTGGTGGCGGCGCGCCGCGGCGGGCGGCGTGAGCTTGACCAGCGCCTCGCGCTCGAGGTTGTGCTTGAAGACGTACTCCTCGTCGCCGGGGAAGGTGCTGTCGGGAAGCCGCAGCACGTAGTCGCGGTCGACCAGCTCGACGAGCATCGCCCGGATCGTCATGACGTCGTCGGCCTCGCCCCCTTCCCACACGTCGGGCGGCGACTCCGCTTGCCGGTGGATGGCGACGAGGCCCCCGAGCCAGAAGACGCCCCCCATCGCCGCCGCGCGCTCGAGGAGCGTCCGCTCTTCGGTCGCGAGCGCCGCGATGCGCGCCTGCACCGCGTCCTGCACCGTGAGCGGCACCTTGACGCCCACGAGCTTCTCGGTGTGCACGCTCCACCGCTCGTCCTCGAAGTCGTCGGTCACCTCGAGCACGCCGGTGTCGTGGTAGATGCGCACCATCTGCTCGAGCAGCGCCGGGTTGCCGCCGGCCATCGTGACGGCCGAGTCGACGAGGTCGTCGACCTCGGGCCCGTCGCCGCACGGCGAGAGCAGGTCGCGCATCGTGATGGCCGCGTCGCCGTCGGACAGGGGCGAGAGGTCGATCTGCGAGTGCCGCGCGCCGCCCGCGCGCCGCCACCCGTCGTGGCGGGCGAGCATCTCGGGCCGCGCGAGGCAGAGGATCAGCGTCGGCCCGCGCAGGCTGTCGACGAGGTAGGAGAGCAGCTCGAGCGAATCGTCGTGCGCCCACTGCAGGTCGTCGAAAAGCAGGACGAGCGGCTCCTTGGCCTTGCCCGCGTCGGTGTCGATGAAGCTCTTGATGATCGCCCGGCGCATCGAGCGCATCTGGGCCGCGTCGCCCTCGACGGCCTTGATGAGCGGCGAGTCCTGGAAGCTCAGCTCGAGCAGCTGGCCGAGGAAGTACGCGACGTCGCCCACTTTGCGGTCGTCGAGCACCCGCGCGAGCTGGGCGCGCACCTGGGCCTTGGCCGCCTCGGGCGCCATCCCCTCGAGGATGCCGAAGCGCGCGCGCAGCACGCGCGCGAAGACCTCGTAGGCGGGCCCGCCCTCGCGAGCCGAGCCGCGGTAGACGCGCGGCGCCCCCTCGCTCCCTTCGCGCAGCTTGACGAGAAAATCGCGCACGAGTCGCGTCTTGCCGACGCCGGTCGCGCCGACGACGGTCACCGTGTGCGTCTGTTGCCGGTCGAGCACGGCGGAGTACGCGAGCTCGAGAGCCCGCGTTTCGGCCGTGCGGCCCGCGAGGCCGGCGCGGCGCTCGGCCGCGGCGAACCGTGTGGAGGGGAAAAAGCTGTCCGTAGGCACGTTCGTGGTGATGCTAGCGTAGCGCCCTCATCGCCGCGAAGTTGCCCATCGCGCGCGCCGCATGTTTAGCGTCGGGGTGTGCGGGCCACCGATAGCTCCTTTCGCTCCGTCGCCGCGTTCGCCGCGCTCGTGGCGACGGTCACGCTGTCCACCGTGGCGCTGCCCGGATCGGTCGCCGGATCGCGCGTGCGCGGCCTGGCGGCCCACGCGGGGGGCCTGAACGCGAAGGTCGCGGCGGCGGCGGGCCTCGGGCCGGCGGCGCTCCGCTTTGGCCGCAGCGTCGGGTCGCCGACGCAGGGGCACCTCATCGGCGGCGAGCGCCTGACCGAGAGCGAGGCACTCCGCATCGTGCCGTCCGACACCGCGGGTGACGTGCGCTGGGGCATCGAGCCGCTCGTCGCGATGATCGAGCGCGGGTCGCGCGCGGTGCGCAAGCAGTTCCCCGACGCGGTCCTGTCGGTGGGCCACCTGTCGCGCGAGGGCGGCGGCGACGTGGACCAGCACCGCTCCCACGAGAGCGGCCGCGACGCCGACGTAGGCTTTTACGTGCGTAGCTACAGCGGGCGACCGCTCATGCCGTCGCACCTGGTCGCGTTCCGGGGCGACGGCACCGCCCCGAGCTGGCCCGGCGCCTACTTCGACGACGCGCGCAACTGGGCGCTCGTCGCGTCATTTTGCAACGACCCGCAGGCGCGCGTCACGCACATCTTCGTTGCCGCGCCGCTCCGCGCGCGCCTGCTGGCCCAGGCCGAGCGCGTCGGCACCCCCGCCCGCACGCGCATTCGTGCCGCGGAGCTGATGCAGCAACCCCACGGCACGCTCCCCCACGACGACCACTTCCACGTGCGCATCGCCTGCCCCGCGCACATGACGAGCTGCATCGAAAACCCGGCGCCCCGCGTCATCGCGCACACCCGCGTTCACGCCGCCCCGCATCGGTCGTCCGGCGCCCCCCCCGTCGGCGCCCCCGGCCCCCGCGACGGCGAACCCTCCCCCCGCGCCCTCGTCACCGCGGCCCCCAAGCACGCGCCCGCCCCCGCGCACGAGCTCGCGCCCGCGCACGAGCCCGCGCTTCCCGAAAAGCCGGAAGCCCCGTCCAATGACGCGCCCCCCGCGTCGATGGTCGTCCCGGTCGACGACGTCGACGGCTAGGGAGCGGTCTCAGGGCGTGGCCGTGCGGACGATCTGATTGCCCGGCTGGCCGAACACGGTCGACGTGGCCCACACGATCGCCGTGCCGTCGAGGGCGAAGGGACGCGCGTTCGGCGCGATGCCGAGCGCGGTCGAGTCGAGGCCCGGGTCGGGCGTCACCGGCGTGGACCCGCTGGAGCAGCCGGAGAGCGGGCACGCGGTGGCGGAGTCGTCGTAGCCCTCGACGACGTAGAAGTCGGTCGGCGAGAACGCGACCAGCGCGGTGGCATTCGATGCCACGGTGGCCGGCGTCCCCGCGCAGGTCGGAAGGCCGCAGCTCTCGAGGTCCGACGAATCTTCCGACTCGTGGAAGTAGAGCGCGGTGGCGCTGGCCCCGAAGATCGTCGGCGCTCCTCCCATCGCGGGCGCCGTCCAGTACGTCGACAGCGTGGAGAGCGAGCAACCGCTGACGGGACAGGACAGGATCGTCGACTGCAGCGACGAGGAGACGAAGTACACGTTCCCCCCGGCGATCGCGATCCCGAGGCCGGTGCTCGGCTGCGGCTGCGGACACGACCCGTCGCAGGTGCCGAACACGCACGCGCTCGGGCTGGAGAACGCGCTCGAGCCCTCCATGCAGAAGCCGCCCGGCGAGAGCTGCAACGAGCACGCAGCCGTCGTCGGACCGCCGGGATAGAGCGTGCAGAACTGGCCCGCCACGCAATCCGTGTCGGCCATGCACGGCGTGCACGAGGGGTCGTCCGAGCCGCATTGCAACGTCGGAAAGGAGGATTGGCCGGTATTGCTCCACTGGAACACCGTCTCGGGGCACCCGGCGTCGCAGTCGGGCGTGTAGCGCAGGACGGCCGGGCTCTCGTCGCCGGACCCGTTCGGGCTGGCCTCGTCCACCCAGTAGACCCCGGTGCCGCCGGCCGTGTCGATGGCGAACGCCGACGCGCTGTCGCCCGGCTCGCTCAACGTCGCGAGCGGAGCGAGGGTGCCCGCGGGGCAGCCCGACGTCGGGCAACCGAAGAGCGATCCGCTGTTCACCCAGAAGAGCCAGTCGCCCGAGACGCCGAGCAGCACCGAGCTCTGGATCGGGTTCGGCCCTTCGTACAGGCGCTTCGGGGCGTTGCCGCAGCTGACCTTGTCGCAGGACCAGACGCTGCCCGTGTCGTCGACCCAGTAGACCGAGCTGCCGGACACGGTCATCCCCACCACCGGATCGCTCAGGGCAATCAAGGTGGACTTGTCGTATCCGCCGAGGGTGCCGTCGCCCAGACTCGTGGTGCAGCCGCCCGCGAGGCCCGCCGCAACCGCGGCGACGAGCGCGCGGACTCGCGCGGCGCGTGCGGCTCCCGTCCCCGTCCTCATTGCCCCCTCAGCTGGTACATGCCCGCCTGCTTGCGATCGCAGATCGTGTTCGGCTGGTAGGTCGCGTGCACGAAGAGCGAGCTGGCCCATTGCGAATCGACGTCATCGTGCGAATAGCCGACCCGCGAATACCCGGCACCGACCGACAGGCCGAAGTCGCAGAGCGGCTGCGCGTCGACCGCTCCCCAGAAGCCGCCGCCGCCTTCGAACGTCGTGCCTCCGTTGGACGGTGAGGTCCGAAGACGCCCCGCGTGCGCCTCCGGCCCGAACGCGATCGCGGCGTAGTAGAGCGGGACGCGAAAGCCGGGGCGCAGGATGAAGTCGATCTGGTCCAGGCTCGCCTGCGTCGACGACGTCACGAACGCAGGGCGCGACGCGCCCTCCGTGACGCTCTCCGCGGACCCCGTAGTCCAGCCCCACACGTACCGCGCGTCGATGGCGAGCAGCGTCCAGCGCCCCTGCACCGCGAACGACGCCGAAAGGCCGGCCATCCCGACGGTGGACGAAGCCGACGCCGACGCGGCGCCGGGGATCAGGAAAGCCTGGAAGTTCTTGAATTGCACCGACGTCTGCGCAAAGCCCACGCTGACTCGGACGCCGTTCGGGCTGCCGGCCGGGCTGCCGTTCAAGAACGGGTTGAGCGGAGGAAGCACGCCTTCGATCGTGCCGGCCTGCTGCGCGGGCGCGGTCGTCTCGGCCGTCAGCGGCTCGCACGACGGGAAGCGCACGATCGCGCGATGAACGCCGGGCGACACGGTGTACGGCACGTACGCCGGGACTTCGCCCGAGTCGGCCGCGCGCATCCGCACGCCGAGGGGCGACGCCGAGATCGTAGATCCGTCGAGGTACACCGTGAGCCCCTCGTTCGGGATGCGCACGCCGGGATCGCGACAGCCGACGGCCACGCGGAGCTCCGAGAACTGCTCGGCGTCGGGCTCGAGCTTGATCGCGAGGGCCCGCGTCTGGCCGTCCTCGATCGTCACGTCGCCCTGGTACGGGTGCGTCTTGGGCGCGGTGATGCGGAGCGCATGCCCTCCGACCGACAGATCGAGCTTCACGATGGGCCCCTGGCCCGCCGGCTTGTCGTCGACGATCACCGACGCGTCCGGGGGCACCGTGAGCTCGAGGTGCCCGCCCGACCGCTCGACGACCAGATCGACGACCGTGTCCTTGACGCCGCCGATGGGGACGTCCTTGTCGACGGCGCGAAAGCCTTCTTTTTTGACCCGGACGTGGCGCGTGCCGATGTCGACCACCACGGGATGCATCACCGGCGTCGTGCCGAGCACCTCGTCGTCGAGCGAGAGCTCGGCGTCCGGCTCGTTGACGCGAAAGGTCACCGAGGTGGTGAACGGCTCGATGGCGCCGATGACGTCGCGCGCGTCCTGCAGCTCCTGCGGCGAGAGCTTCTCGCCGGTAGTCACATACTGGCGCAGCGCGTCGAGGGCCCGGGCGTAGTGCCGCAGGTTCTTGAGGCATGCGGCGATGTTCCAGAGCAGGCGCGCCTCCTTGGCCTTGTCGTAGATGTCCTGGAATTTCACGAGCGCCGTCGCGTAGTCGTGGTCCTCGTAGAGGATCTTGCCGGCGGCGTATTCGTTGCGTAGGTCGGGCGGAAGCGTATCGGCGAGGGGGCGCGCAGGCGGAGGCGGCGCTGGCAAGGCGGCGGCATTCGCCGGCGGGGCCTTCGCGGTCGGCGCCTTCGCCGGCGCTTGCGCGAAGGCTGGCGACGCCTCCACGAGCGCGCACACGAACAGCGCGACGCTTGCCGACCGCCCAGCGGCCCGGTGGCGCAATGGCCCCATTTTCTCGTGCGAGGGTACCCCGGAATCACCGGGCTCTTCGATAGAAAAGCGCTGGCCGGCCGGTGCTACGTTCTCTCCCGTGAACAAGGTCGTCTCTTCGGCGGCAGCAGCGGTCCGCGACATCCCCGACGGCGCGACGATCCTCGCGGGCGGCTTTGGCCTCTGCGGCATCCCGGAAAACTGCATCCAGGCGCTCCGCGACCAGGGCACCCGAGGCCTGACGGTGGTGTCGAACAACTGCGGGATCGACGACTTTGGCCTCGGGATCCTGCTCCGCAACAAGCAGATCGTGAAGATGGTGTCGAGCTACGTCGGCGAGAACAAGGAGTTCGAGCGCCAGTACCTGTCCGGGGAGCTCGAGGTCGAGCTGACGCCTCAGGGCACGCTGGCCGAGCGCATCCGCGCGGGCGGGGCCGGCGTCGCCGCGTTCTACACGCCGACGGGCGCCGGCACGGCGATCAGCGAGGGCGGCCTTCCCACGCGCTACGCCGCCGACGGCACCGTCGCCAAGCACTCGGCCAGGAAGGAGACGCGCGAGTTCGAGGGGCGCGTCTACGTCCTCGAGCCGGCCATCCGCGGCGACTTCGCCATCGTGAAGGCGTGGCGGGGCGACCGCTTCGGCAACCTCGTGTACAGGCACACGGCGATGAACTTCAACCCGATGATGGCGACGGCCGCCAAGGTCACGATCGCCGAGGTCGAAGAGCTGCTCGACGTGGGCGCGCTCGAGCCCGACGGGGTCCACACCCCGGGCATCTACGTGCACCGCATCTTCCAGGGACGGGCTTTCGAGAAGCGCATCGAGCGCAAGACGACGAGGGAGAGCTGAGATGGCCGGAGCCGCGAAGACGAGCGAGACGGAACGGCTCGCGCGCGAGCGCATCGCACGCCGGGCCGCCCAGGAGCTGCGCGACGGCTTCTACGTGAACCTCGGCATCGGCATCCCCACGCTCGTGGCCAGCTTCATCCCGGCGGGCGTCGAGGTGGTGCTCCAGAGCGAGAACGGCTTGCTCGGCATCGGGCCGTACCCCACGGCGGCCGAGCTCGACCCGGACGTCATCAACGCCGGCAAGGAGACGGTCACGATGCTCCCGGGCAGCGCGGTGTTCTCGAGCGCCGAGAGCTTCGCGATGATCCGCGGCGGGCACGTCGACCTCGCCATCCTCGGCGCGATGCAGGTGAGCGCCGACGGCGATCTCTCCAACTGGATGATCCCCGGGAAGGTCGTCAAGGGGATGGGCGGCGCGATGGACCTCGTGGCGAGCGCCAAGCGCGTCGTCGTCGTGATGGAGCACGCCGCCAGGGACGGCTCGCCGAAGATCCTGCAGCACTGCAGCCTGCCGCTCACGGGGCGCGGCGTCGTGCACCGCATCATCACCGAGCTTGCCACGATCGACGTGACGCCCGACGGCCTGATGCTGCGCGAGGTCGCCCCCGGCGTCAGCGCGCGCGAAGTGCAAGAGCACACCGAGCCCACCCTGAAGATCACCCCCGAGCTTTCCACGATGAGCGTGTAGGTTTCGAGCGATGCCCCTGCCCGAGAGAAAGACGGTCGACGGCGACGCCGCGGAGAAAAAGACGCTCGGCAAGGGAGTCTTTCGCAAGTGCGACGGCTGCGGCGAGACGATGCCGAGCGAAGAGTTCCACGAGAACCACGAGGTGTGCCCCCAGTGCGGCCACCACCACAAGCTCGGCGCCACGGGCTGGCGCACGCTGCTGCTCGACGGCGGAGCGCTCGAGGAGTGGGACGCGCACCTCGAGCCGACCGATCCCCTCGAGTTCGTCGACGGCAAGGGGTACCCCGAGCGCATCGCGGCGGCGCAGCGCTCGTCGCGCGCGAAGGAGGCGGTCGAGATCGGCCTCGGGCGCATGGCCGGGCGGCCCATCGCGTGGGGAGCGTTCCTCTTCGCGTTCATGGGCGGCTCGATGGGCAGCGTGGCGGGCGAGAAGGTCACGCGGCTCTTCGAGCGGGCGACGGCGGCGCGGCTGCCCGTCGTGCTGCTGCAATCCTCGGGCGGCGCGCGGATGCAGGAGGGCATCCTCAGCCTGATGCAGATGGCCAAGACGGTGGCGGCGCTCGAGCGGCTCAAGGACGCGACCTTGCCGTTCATCAGCGTGCTGCTCCACCCGACGACGGGCGGCGTCGCGGCCAGCTTCGCGCTCCTCGGCGACGTCAACATCGCCGAGCCGGGGGCGCTCATCGGCTTCGCCGGGCCGCGCGTCATCGAGAACACGATCCGCCAGACCTTGCCCGAGGGCTTCCAGCGCAGCGAGTTCTTGCTCGCGCACGGGATGGTCGATCGCATCGTGAGCCGCCTCGACATGAAGGACGAGATCGCCGCGATCCTGGGGCACCTGCTCGCGCGGCCGGCGTGACCCGCGACGCGGCGCTCGACCGCGCGCTCGAGCGGCTCTACGAGCGCGTGCCACTCGGCATGCGCCTCGGCCTGGGGCCGATGAGCGACGCGTGCGCGCGCTTCGATCACCCCGAGCGCGCGTTCGAGGCGGTGCACGTCGCGGGCACCAACGGCAAGGGCAGCGCGTGCGCGATGGTCGAGGCGATGGCGCGCGCCTCGGGACGACGCGTGGGGCTCTACACGTCGCCGCACCTGTGTCGCGTGGCCGAACGGATTCGCGTCGACGGCGAGCCGATCGCCGACGGGGCGCTGACCGACGTGCTGGGCCGCGTGCTCACCGGCGCGCCGGATCTCTCGTTCTTCGAGGCGCTCACGCTCGCGGCGTTCGTCGCGTTCAGGGAGGCCGGGGTCGAGGTCGGCGTCGTGGAGGTGGGCCTGGGCGGGCGGCTCGACGCGACCAACGTGCTCGAGCGGCCGCGCGCGACGGCGATCACGCGCATCGCGCTGGACCACGCCGACCGGCTCGGGCCGCGGCTCGTCGACATCGCGCGCGAGAAAGCCGGTATCGCCAAGCCCGGCGTCCCGATGTTCGTCGGCCCCGCCGACGCCGACGTGCGCGCCGCGATCGACGAGGTGGCCGCGGCGCGCGGCGCGACCACGTTCGACGCCGGGGACGCGGGGGCCGCGGCGATCGCATTGCAAGCGCACCTGGCGCTGCCCGGCGCGCACCAGATCGACAACGCGACGATCGCGGTTCGGCTCGCGCGGGCGCTCGGCGTCCCGGATGCCGCCGTCGAGCGAGGGCTGCGCGAGACGCGATGGCCGGGGCGGCTCGAACGCATCGAGCGCCCCGAGGGGCCATACCTGCTCGACGCAGCCCACAACCCCGACGGCGCCGAGGCGCTCGCCCGCTACCTCGAAGCAGAACCGGCGCATCCGGCGGACGGGCGGCTCCCAGGGCCGGGCCGCGCGCTCGTGTTCGGCGCGCTCGCGGACAAGGCATGGGACGCCATGATCGACCGGCTGTCGCCGCTCTTTCCGGCGGGACGCGTGTACGTCGCGCCCCAGGGCCGCGCCCCGGCGGCGCCGGAGGCGATCGCGGCGCGCCGCCCCGGGACGGTCGCGGCGTCGGTGCCGAGCGCTTGCGCCGCGGCGCGCGCGCTCGCGGGCGCGGGCGAGGTCGTCGTGGCGGGATCGATCTTTCTCGTCGGAGAGGCCCGCGCAGAGCTGCTCGACCTGCCCTTCGATCGCTTCGTCGCCCTTTGAACGCCGTGGGCGCTGGGGCTAGAGTGGGGCCGAGCCGCGCGCATGCCAAGCTTCGACGTCGTCTCGAAGGTCCAGCGAAACGAGGTCGACAACGCCTACAACCAGGCCGAGCGCGAGATCGCACAGCGCTTCGACTTCAAGGACACCGGGACGGAGCTCGAGAAGACGGCCGAGGCCATCACCATCCACTCGGGGAGCGAGGACCGCGCCAAGGCCGCGCTCGTGTCTTTGCAGGACAAGCTCGTCAAGCGCAAAGTCTCGCTGCGCTATCTCGACGTAGGCAAGCCGGAGCGCACCAGCAAGGGCGGCGCGCGCATCGTGCTCAAGATCAAAGAGGGCATCGAGACCGAGAAGGCCAAGGCCATCGCGGCTGCGATCAAAGAGTCGAAGATCAAGGTGCAGGCGTCGATCCAGGAGAACCAGGTCCGCGTCACGGGCAAGAACCGCGACGACCTCCAGGCCGCCATCCAGCTGCTCCGGGGCCACGACTTCGGCATCGAGCTTCAGTTCGTGAACATGCGGGATTGACGACTTGAAGCGACCGCACAGCATCGCCAATGGCAGCGCGCCGCCGCCTGCGACCCGAAGCCTCTTCGGCACCGACGGCATCCGGGGGATCGCCAACGAGCACCCGATGACGCCCGAGCTCGCCCTGCAGCTCGGTCGTGCGGTGACGTTCGTCGCCGGCCGCGGCAAGAGCCACGCGCCGCGCGTCGTCCTCGGCAAGGACACGCGCCTCTCGGGCTACATGCTCGAGCAGGCGATCGCGAGCGGTGTCTGCGCGATGGGCGGCCGAGTGCTGCTCTGCGGCCCCATGCCCACGCCCGCCATCGCCAACCTGACGGTGAGCATGCGCGCCGACGCGGGCATCGTCATCAGCGCCAGCCACAACCCGTACCAGGACAACGGCATCAAGGTGTTCGGCGCCGACGGGTTCAAGCTCCCGGACGACGCCGAGAGCGAGATCGAGAGCTTCATCGCCGACGAGAGCCTGCTCGGCAAGCGCTCCACGGGCCCCGGCATCGGCCGCGCCGAGAAGCTGGAAGACGCGCGCGGCCGGTACGTCGTGTTCCTGAAACAGACATTCCCGCGCGACCTGTCGCTCGAGGGTGTGCGCGTCGTCGTCGACGCGGCGCACGGCGCGGCGTACCGGGTCGCGCCGCTCGTTCTTCAGGAGCTCGGCGCCCTGGTCACGGCCATCGGGGTCAAGCCGAACGGCGTGAACATCAACCGCGACGCCGGCGCGATGCACCCGGACAACGTGCGGGCCGAGGTGGTCAAGCGCGGCGCCGCGCTGGGCATCGCGCTCGACGGCGACGCGGACCGCGTGATCCTGGTCGACGAGAAAGGCCAGATCGTCGATGGCGATCAGCTGCTCGCGATGTGCGGCGCGAGCATGACGCGCGACGAGACGCTCAACGCGCGCACGGTCGTCGCCACCGTGATGTCCAACCTGGGCCTCGAGCTCGCGCTCGGCGGGGTCGGGGCCAAGCTACTGCGGACGCAGGTCGGTGACCGCTACGTCGTCGAGGCGATGCGTGCGGGCGGCTACAACCTCGGCGGCGAGCAGTCGGGCCACATCATCTTCCTCGACCATGCGACCACGGGCGACGGCACGCTGGGCGCGCTGCAGGTGCTGGCGCTGATGATCCGCACGGGCAAGCCGCTGAGCGAGCTGGCTGCGGCCTCGATGGATCGGGTCCCACAGGTGCTCGAGAACGTGACGCTGCCGGAGAAGCGGCCGCTCGATCAGATGCGGCGTCTGTCGGACGCGAGCGCCAAGATCACGAAGGTGCTCGGGAGCCGCGGGCGCGTGCTGATTCGCTGGAGCGGCACGGAGCCCAAGCTCCGCATCATGCTCGAAGGGCCGCACGCGGATCGCATCCGGGACTGGGCGCGGGAGCTGGCCGAAGCAGCACGGCTCGACTCGGCACCAGAGGCCTGAGACAGCGGGGCCATCGCTCTTCGGGAGCGACCCCTTTCGTCGGGTGGGGCCCCCCCGGTCTTGCCGACGCCTCACGGCGTCGGCTTCGGTCACTGGCCACCCCCACCCGACGAAAGGGGTCGCTCCCGAAGAGCTTTGAAACAGCGGCAGGCCTCGGTCTCCTCGGCTCGCCTTCCCCGTCCGCTTGACTTCAGATAGTGAGCTCTCGGGGCAGGACCCCTGCCCCAAGAGCGATCGTGGTCAGTAGCGGTAGTGCTCCGGCTTGAACGGGCCCTCGGTGGCGATGCCGAGGTACTGGGCCTGTTCCGAGGTGAGCTTCGTGAGCTTCACGCCGAGCTTCGGCAAGTGGAGCGCCGCCACCTTCTCGTCGAGCTTCTTCGGCAGCGTGTACACCTTGCGCTCGTACTTGGCCGCGTTTTGCCAGAGCTCGATCTGGGCGATCGTCTGGTTCGAGAAGCTCGAGGACATCACGAACGACGGGTGGCCGTTGGCGCAGCCCAGGTTCACCAGGCGGCCGCGGGCGAGCAGCGTGATGCGCTTGCCGTCGGGGAAGATGAACTGATCCACCTGCGGCTTCACGTTCTCTTCCTTGATTTCCGGGTTCTTCTCGAGCCAGGCGACGTCGATCTCGCAATCGAAGTGCCCGATGTTGCAGAGGATGGCCTGGTCCTTCATCGCGCGCAGGTGCTCCGCGCGCACGACGTTCATGCAGCCCGTCGCCGTGACGAAGATATCGGCCACCGGCGCGATCTCTTCCATCGTGGTCACCTGGTAGCCCTCCATCGCCGCCTGCAGCGCGCAGATCGGGTCGATCTCGGTGATGACGACGCGCGCGCCAAGGCCGCGCAGCGACTGCGCGCAGCCCTTGCCGACGTCGCCGTAGCCGCACACCACGGCGACCTTGCCCGCGAACATGACGCCCGTCGCGCGCTTGATCCCATCGCCGAGCGACTCGCGGCAGCCGTACAGGTTGTCGAACTTGGACTTGGTGACGCTGTCGTTGACGTTCATGGCCGGGACCTTGAGCGTCCCCTTCTTGGCCATCTCGTAGAGACGGTGAACGCCCGTCGTCGTCTCTTCGCTCAGGCCGCGGATCGGATCCGCGCCGGCGAAGAGCTCCGGGTGCTTCTCGTGGACGACCGACGTCAGGTCGCCGCCGTCGTCGAGGAGCATGTTCGGCCCCTTGCCGCCCGGGAACGCCTTGAGCTGCATCTCGATCGTCTCGTAGTACTCGGGCTCGGTCATCCCCTTCCACGCGAAGACGGGCACGCCGCGCTTGGCGATGGCCGCCGCCGCGTGGTCCTGCGTCGAGAAGATGTTGCACGTCGTCCAGGTGACGTCCGCGCCGATCTCGATGAGCGTCTCGATGAGCACCGCCGTCTGGATGGTCATGTGCAGGCAGCCGGAAACGCGCGCGCCCCTGAGCGGCTTGCTCGCGCCGAACTCCTTGCGCAGGGCCATGAGCCCCGGCATCTCGCTCTCCGCGATCGCGATCTCCTTGCGACCCCAGTCCGCGAGCCCGATGTCCTTGACCTTGTAGTTCTCAGCCATTGCCACTTCCCTTTCCCTTGTCCGTTGCTGTTCGGTTGCCGCTCTTGGCAGGTGCATTCTCGGGTTTGCGCGCCACCATCACCTGCCAGGGCAGGTGGGCGTCCGGGCCGTCGCCGCAGAGGGGCGCCGGGATGCTCGTCACCCGGACGTCGACGAGGCCGGCCGCGCGGGCGTAGCGCCGCAGCTCCGCCGCGTCGAAGCCGAGCCACGCATCGGCCTGATCGCGCATCGTCTCGTCGGCGTGGCGCGCGTAGTCGAGCACCACGAGCGCCCCACCCGGCGCGCACAGGCCGGCGAGCTGCTCGAAGACGCGCGCCGGCTGCGGCGCGTGGTGAAGGACGCGCGAGGCGAACACGGCGTCGGCGCCGGCCGTGCGCTTGGCCCCGCGCGCGCCATCGAGCCCGACGGCCTGCAGGAGCTCGGGCCCGTCGAGCTCGCCCTGGACGAAGGTGACGTTGGCGAAGCCACGGGTCCGCGCGCGCTCGCGGGCGCGGGCGATCTGGGCGTCCGATCGATCGATGGCGACGACGCGCTCGTAGAGGGGGGCCAGCGCCTCGAGCAGCCGACCGTCGCCCGTGCCCGCGTCGAGCGCGAGGCCGCCGCGAGCGAGCAGCGGCGCGAGCGCAGCGAGGTACGCGCCCATCTCCGACGGCACCACGTCGACGCGCGCCTTGGAGGGGCGCGCGAAGAACTCGCGCGAGGGTGCCTCGCGGGCACGCAGCACGTCGCCGACGCGCGAGAGGCTGCCGTCCTTTTCGCAAAGGGTGCGGCCACTCGCGAGCGCGTCGGCGACCACCGGGTCGAGAAGTGCCTCGGGGGCGATGCGCACGAGCGTGCGCGTCCCCTCGCGGCGGTCGCGCAAGAGGCCGGCGCCGCGCAGCGCGGCCGCGTGGCGCGAGACGTTGGGCTGGCTCTCGCCCAGGAGCTCGGCCAGCTCGCCGATCCCCAGCTCTTCGCAGGCGGCGAGGGCGAGGAGACGCAGGCGCGCGGGCTCCGAAAGGAGCCGGTAAAGCTCCCACCGCTGGGACGATGACCCCGCCTCGACGACCGCCACGCGCCTAACTATATGCAAACATACACATGCATGCAACGAGTCGAAAAAAGAGCGCTACCGCGCTGAGGTACACTGCGGTCACGTGACCACGAAAGAGCTCGCCGAACGCGAGAGGAGCTCCGGCACCCTCCTCGATGATGCGGACCTCGTCGCGGAGGGCGACGACATGGCATCTCTCGACCGGCTCGTCGCCGAATCCGAGATCGACCAGTCCTGGGACGTGGACCGGCAAGCCCGCACGCTGCGCGAGGCGGCGGCCGTGACGCGCCCCGTCGAGCCACCGCGCGCCGTCGAGCCACCCCGGATCGAGTCGCGGGCGCCCCAGCCGCGCAAGATGCCGCCTCCCCTCCCCTCGTCGTCCGGGCCGGTCTCTGCGTCGCCCTCCAGCCTCTCGCGCACGCCGGATCCCATGTCCGTGCGCATGCCCCCCGCGGACGTCTCGCACCCGGGTGCGCTCATCGACGTCCTGCAGGTGCGCGTGCTCACGCTCGAAGAGAAGCGTGACGCCGTGGGCCTCTCGCGCGCGCACATGGAGCTCGCGATCGCGAGCGAGACGATCCTCGGCGACGACGATCGCGCCGTGTCGCACGCCGAGGCGGCGCTCAAGGCCGACCCGGGCTCCGCGGCAGCGCACGCTCTCTTGCGCCGGATGCGCCACGGCCGGGCCGCGCTGCCGGAGATGCTCGTCCACGTCGATCACGAGCTGTCCGCCGCGAGCACCGAGGCCCACAAGGTGGAGCTCTTCGCCTTGCGCGCGCGCCTCCTCTCCGCCCTCGGCAACCGCAGCGCCGACGTGATCAAGACGTGGGAGCAGACGCTCTCGCTCGCGCCGCACCACCCGGCCGCGCTCCGTGGGCTCGAGTCCGACCTCGCGGCGCGGGCCGCATCGGCGGGAGCCAAGGCCGACGAATGGGAGAGCCTCGCGACCCACCTGGTTCGCATGGCCGAGGCGTACGAGAGCGAGGCGGGCCTCGCGGCGTGGCTGCACGTGGAGCGAGCGCAGATCCTCGAGCGCCTCGGCGGCGCGCGGATCGACGCGGCGCGCGACTCGCTCGAGCGCGCCGTAAAGCTCGACCCCCGCGTCGGCCCCGTGCGCGATGCGCTCGTTCGCCACGTGTCGTCGCAGAGCGACTGGAGCTCGCTCGTGCGGCTGCTCGACGAGGAGGCCGCCGTGGACTCGAGCCCCGCGCGCGCCGCGCGGCTCGAGCTCGACGCCGCGATCATCGCCGCGACGCGGCTCGAGGATCGCCGGCGCGCGTGTGAGCTGCTGCAGCGAGCGGCAGCCCGGGCGCCCACCGTGGCGAGCGTGGACCGCCGTGTCCTCGACGAGCTGGTGCGCCACGCCGAGCACGACGCCCTCTGGGCCGAGGCCGCGCGCGCGCGCAAGGCGCGGCTGGAGCTCCTGAAGGAGCCGGCCTCCATCGCCTACGAGCTGCGGGCGCTCGCCGCCTCCGCCGAAGAGCAAGGGGAGCTCGACGACGCGGTCACGTACGTCAACCGCGCGCTCGCCATCGACCCGACGGATCGGACGCTCATCGAGGCGCTCGACCGGTTGCTTTCGGTCGGCGGCAAGCACGAGCAGCGCCTGGCCACGTGGCTGCAAGAAGCCGCGCGCACGGAAGACGCCGCACTGCGCGCCCGGGCGTTCCAGCGCGCGGCCCAGATCTGCGGAGAGCTCGGTCGATCGGCCGACGCCGTGCGCCACTTGCGCGCCGCCTGGGTCGTATCGCCTGGCGACGCGGACATCCTCGATGCGCTCGCGCTGCAGCTCTCGCCGGTGCATACCGAGGGGTCGACGGCGCAGTCCCGGTCGCTCGTGGAGATCTACACGCAGGCGGCCGACGAGACGGACGACCCCGGACGCAAGACGGCGTACCTCGAGAAGGCCGCGATGCTCTGGGAGGAAATCCTGGGCGATCCGACCCGCGCGGCCCGCGCGTACGAGCGGGTGCTCACGATCGATCCCGACCGCGTCGGGGCCATCCTCGGGCTGCAGCGGTCGGCCGCACGGACGGGCGACGCGCGGACGCTGGCGCGCGCGCTCCTCGAGGAAGCGCGCGTGAGCCCCGGCGGCGCCGCGGCGCTCGGCCTCCACGTGCGCGCCGCCGACCACCTGGCGTCGGTGGACCCGGCGCGCGCGCGGCAGCTCGTGCGCGACGTGCTCAAGCGCGATCCCTCGCATGCGGCTGGCCGCGCGCTCGAGACACGCCTCGAGGAGGACGCGGGCCGGTGGGACCTCGCCGCCAAGTCGCTGGTCGCCCGCATCGACCTCGCGCCGTCGGCGCGGGAGAAGGTGGCGCTGCAGCTCGCGCTGGCCCAGGTGCAGCACGCGCGCTTGCACGCCCCGCTCGACGCGCTGGCCACGCTCGAGAAGGCCCGTGCGCTCGACCCCACGCACCCGATCCCGCCGCAGGAGATCGCGCGCATCCTCGAGGACCACGGCGATTTCCGGGCGCAGCGCACGGCGCTCGAGCGGCTCGCGGCCAACGCCCAGACGCCCGAGGAGCGGGCGCGTCACCTGGTGCGCGCCGCCGAGATCGACGAGCTTTGCACCAACGACGACGCGGGCGCGATGCGCGCCTACCGGCGAGCGCTCGACGAGTCGCCGGACGACGAGCTCATCGCCGCGCGCCTCGCCCGCGTGGCGACGCGGCGCACGCGGCGCGGGCACAGGGGCGATCTGGCAGAGCTCGCGGCGCTGCTCACCAAGCGGATGGAGCGCGCAGGCTCCCCGGAGGCCGAGCGCGCGGTCGCGTTCGACCTGGCGTCGCTGCTCGTCGAGATCGGGCAAGAGCCGGCGCGCGCTGCATCGCTTCTCGAGAGCATCCTCGCGGCGCAGCCCGACCACGTGCCGGCGCTGCGCACGCTCGAGTCGGTGCGGCGTCGCGCGGGAGAGAGCCCGCCGGCGCTCGCGCGGGCGCTCGCGGCGCAGGGCGACGGGCTGCGCGACGTGCGGGCCCGGCTGGGGGCGCTCTGGGATCTGGTCGCGCTCGAGGAGTGGAAGCTCCCGTCCGCCGATCCCGCCGCCACCTACGCCCGGATCCTGGAGCTCGACCCGACCGACCCGACGGCGCTCGAGGCGACCCTGCGGCGCGAGCTCGGCAAGGCACGGCAAGGAGACCCGCGCGCCCGCAAGAGCGTCTTCGTGTCGCTCCGCGCGCTCGTGGCGTTCGCGTCCGACGACGACACGCGCCTGGCGCTGCAGCTTCGGCTCGCGATGATGCTCGAGGCCGCGGCGGCCGACACGCCGGAGACCCAGGTGGGCGGCGAGCTGCTGCGCGAGGCGCTCGATCGCTACCGCGACGCGCTCGGGATCGACGAGCTGTCGATCGCGGCGGCCACCGGCCTCGCGCGGCTGGCCGAGCGGCTCGACAACACCGAGGCGGCCATCGCGGCGGCCACCTCGCTCGCCGAGCTGGCGGTCGAGCCCCGGTCGCGCGCGCGCCACCTCGTCGCGGCGGCCGAGCTCCTCCTCGGCCGCCACGGGACCGACCGGCTGGGACCCGTCGCCGAGAGGCGCGCCCGGGCGACGCGGTCCCTCGAGCGCGCGCTGCAGGCCGATCCGGACTCGATGGGCGCCGCCGGGCGCCTGGCCACGGTGCTGCTCGAAGACCACCAGGGCGAACGGCTGGTCACGGCGTTTCGCGACGCGCTCGGCGCGGCGCGCGCGCCCGACGCCGTGGTCATGCTCGGGTCCGAAGTGGCCCGCGTGGCGCGGTCGGAGCTGTCGGATCTGACCGTCGCGATCGATGCCATGCGGCGCGTGCGCGCCGTGGCGCCCCAGCACGTGTCGTCGCTTCTCACCCTGGCCGAGCTGTGCATCGAGGCGCGCGTCTGGCCGGAGGCCGTCGACGCCCTCGAGGCGGTCGTCTCCACGAGCCGCGAGATCCAGTCCAAGCTCACCGCGTTCTTCGCGCTCGCGGGCATCTACGAGAAGGTCTTGCTCCGGCCGGCGGAGGTCGAGCGCGTCCTTCGCGCGGCGCTCGCGGTCGATCCCAACAACGTGCGCGCACTGCGCGGCCTGCTCCGCCGGCTCGCCGCCGAGCCCGCGAACGAGGACGAGGCGCGCGCGCGCCCCCGGCGCGAAGAGACGGCAGACTTGCTCGGCCGCCTCGCGGACGCCGAGACCGACTCCGACAAAAAATCGGCCATCTTGCTCGAGCTCGCGGACGCGCAGGTGCGTTTGCGCGACACCAAGGCCGCCGAAAAGACGCTCATCACTGCGGTGGTCACCTCGCCGTCGGGCGCACGCGCCCTGGCGCGCCTGACGGGCCTGTTCCGGCGAGCTGGCAAGATGGACTCCGCGGGCTACGCGCGCGCGCTCAACGCGGTCATCGACGTCGGCGAGAAGATGGGGCGGGTCGACGCGCGGTGGTACGTCGCCCTTGGTCAGCTCGAGCTGACGGAGCTTGCGCGCTCCGCCGACGGCGTGGCCCACCTCGAACGCGCGGTGTCGATCGACCCGACGCTGCACGAGACGTCGTTCGAGCTCGCGACCGCGTACGCGCAGACGGGGTCGCACGACGACACGGCCCGCGTCTTGCTGGGCATGGTGACGCCGTCGGCCGCGCCGCTGCTGGCCATCGCGGATCCCGCCGCCGGACTCGCGCTCCTCGAGCAGGCGCTCTCGGCGACCAAGCGGAGCGACGAGGCGATCGTCGTCTCCGAGCTACGCGCGATCGCGGGCGATCTCGACGACGCGCGCCGCGCGTGGCTTGCCGCGCGCCGGATGCCGCCCACCGACACGGTGAGCGCGATGCTCGATCGCCCGACGCTCGTGACGAGCGTCCTGCCGAGCGACGGGCGCCACATCCTGCTCGAGGTGGCGGCGGCGATCGCGGGCATCGAGGGCAAGGTGCTCAAGATGGACCTCGGCGCGGCGGGCGTGTCGTCGCGGGGCCGCATCTCGCCCCGCAGCGGGCACCCGACGCGCGCGCTGCTCGATCGCGTGGCGCGGCAGTTCGGCGTCGAGGGCGTGGAGCTCGTGATCGCGCAGACGGCGCCCAGGTGGCGGATCTTGGCGCAGGAGACGCCGTGGATCGTGGTGCCGCAGTCCTTCGTCGCGCAGACCGAGACGGTGCAGATCGCGGGCCTCGCGCGCGCGGTGGCGCGCATCGCGTACGGCGTGCCCTGGCTCGAGGAGCTCTTGCCCAAGCAGGTCGAGGCGCTCCTTTCGGCGGCGGCGCGGCAAGTCGTCAAGGGCTACGGGACGGCCGACGCCGACATGGTCGCCGGCTACGAGCCCGCGATCGCGAAGGCGCTGGCGCGACGGCAGCGCAAGGTGCTCGAGGAGCTGGCGCCCCACATCGCCGCGCCGCGATCGCCGCCGCTCGCGGTCGACGCGTTCGTGCTCGCGCTCGCGCGCGCCGAGCTGCGGGCCGCGTTCCTCATCACCGGCGACCTGCTGGCGACGCTCGAAGAGATGGGGCTCGTGCACGCCGAGGTGCACGCCGCGCTCGCGTCCCCCAGCACGGGCGCGCTCGGCGCGGTGCTCGGGCACCCGCTCGCCCAGGATCTCGCGCGATTCGCCCTCGCGCCGGAGGCGACCGCGCTGCGCCGCCGGCTCGGCACCACCTGGACGCGGCCGTGAGCACCGAGGGCGGGGGGGTGGAGCGGCCCAAAAGGGCGCTGCCGCTGGCCATGCCGCCCGCGGCGCGCGCGGCCGCCGTCGTGCAAGCCAGCCCGCCGGTCGCCGGCGGCGCGGGACGCGTGGCCGTCCGTGCGCTCCTGGCGCTGCTCGTCGCGCTGCTCGCGCTCGTGGCCGCGGCGTGGGTCGCCGTCCCGTGGCTCGTGCGGCGGGAGTTCGTCGACGCGGCGGCGGAGCGCGGCGTCACCGTCACCGTCCAGTCGGTCGAGATGCGGCTCACGGGCTTCGCGCTGCAGGGCGTCGATGCGACCGTCGACACGGTGCACGGCGTGCACCTGACCGCGCCCGTGATGGAAGTGCAGATGAGCGGCGTGAGCCCGCAAAGGGTGACCGTGCACGGGGCCGAGCTACTGGTCAACGGCCGGTGGTCGGCGGTGACGTCCGACGTCGACCGCTGGCTCATGAGCGCGAACGGCGCGGCCGGCGAGACGTGGACGCCGCGGTCCCTGGTCATCGATGGCTCGCGCATCGCGTGGCAGGGACTCGCGGGCGACGGGGTCGGCGTTCAGGCGGCGGGGATGCACCTCGAAGCGACGTGGCCCGAGGGCGAGCGGCCCACCTGGCACGCGACGGCGGAGCCGGTGACGATCGCGCTCCCTCCACCGCGCGCCGCCCTCGGCCCCTGGCGCGTGGACGTGGAGCGCTCGGCGGGGGCGGCGCGGGTGCGCGTCGCGCTCGATCCGGGCGTGCCCGACTCGTCGTGGCTCGTCGTCCTCGGCGACGACAAGGCGATCGCCTCGGTGGACCTCGTCGTTCCGCGGTCGCCGATCGCCCGCCTCGGCATCCCTCCCGCGCTGCTCGGCCTCGGCGGCGATCTCCAGCTGACGGCGGCCGCCCACTACGTCGCCCTCGGGCCCCGCACCAACGCGTCTTTCTCTGGTGGGATCTACGGCGCGAAGGCAGCGGGGCTGCCGCGGCCCATCGACGTCGTGTGGGAAGGATCCGCCGCCGGCGACTCGGGTGGCTCCCTCGACGTGAAGAGCGCCCGCATCGCCGTCGGCCCCCTCACGGGCACCGCGCGCGGCACGCTCAAGCCCTTCGACGACGGGTTCCGGCTCGATGTCGCATGGAACGCGGCAGCGGTCCCCTGCGCGGCGTTCGACGCGCCACTCGACCCCACGCGCCCCTTCGACATCGGCTACGAGCTCCGGCAACTGGCCCAAGGCGCGGGGATCGCCAAGGTGTCGGGCACCGTCAGCGCGCGCGCTTCGCTCGCCTTCGACTCGCGTGACCTCGGGGCAAGCAGCGTGACCTTCGCCCCCGACGTCACCTGCAAGATCGCCCTCTTCGGCGCGCCCTAGCCTATAGGCTAAGCCGGGCGTACGGCCCCCGACCTTGGCGAAGGGCCGCTCCTGAGATATGAGCGGCGCATGCGAGGTTTTCTCAGCCCGGCCGTCCGCCCCCTAGTCAGCGATACCCAGCGCGCGTTCCGCACGCTTTCGCGCCACCGCCGCACCAAGCTTGCCCGAGCCGCCCAGACGACGCTCGTCAAGGCCGACGCGTGGGGCAACGGCCACGCCGTGGCCCCGGAGATCGCAAAGGCGCTCGAGACGGGCCTCAAGAGCCTGGGCAGCAAGAAGAAGTAGGCGCGGGTCCCCCGCCGCTCACCCGTTCGACTTCACGAAGTCGTTCATCAAGGACGCGAGCGCGGCGACCCATGCCGGCTCTACGGCGTTGTACATCGAGACGCGGATGCCCCCGACGCTGCGGTGCCCCTTGAGGCCCACCATCGCGTTCTTGGACGCGTGCTCCAGGAACTTGGCTTCGAGGGCCTCGGTCGGCAGGCGGAAGACGGCGTTCATCACCGACCGGCTCCCCGGCTCGACGGGGCACCGGTAAAACTCCGGGTGCGCATCGATGGCCCCGTAGAGCGTGCTCGCCTTGTCGCGGTTGCGCCGCTCGACGGCGTCGAGCCCGCCGAGCCCCTTGACCCAGTCGAGCACGTTGCGCACGAGGTAGATGCCGAAGGTCGGCGGCGTGTTGAGCAGCGAGTTGGCCTCGGCGTGCGCTCGGTACTGCAGGATCTTGGGCAAGTCCTTGCGGCCTTGCTCGAGGAACTCGTGGCGGGCGATCACCACCGTCACGCCGCTCGGCCCGATGTTCTTTTGCGCTCCGGCGTAGACGAACGACAGGGGGGTCACGTCCGTCTTCTTCCAGAGGAAGTCGCTCGACATGTCGCACACCTGGGGGGCGGCGCCGAAGGTCGGGAGATCGCGGTACTGCACGCCGTGGATCGTCTCGTTGCTAGTGAAGTGCACGTACGCGGCCTTCGGGTCGAGCGTGGCCTCCGACGGCGCGGCCGTGCGCACGAACGTGTCGCCGGGGCCGCGCGTGGACGCGGCCAGGCGCGCCTGCGCGCCCACGACGGCCCCCCAGGCCATGGCGTCCTTGTGCGCCTTCTCGCTCCACGCGCCGGTGACGACGTGGTCGGCCGACGCGCCCGGCGGCAGGAAGTTCATCGGAATCCGCGCGAACTCGAGCGAAGCGCCTCCCTGCAGGAACACGACGTCGTAGCCCGCGGGGATCGCGAGCAGCTCGCGCAAGAGGGCGATCGCCTCGTCATGGACCGCCTCGTAGGCCTTTCCGCGGTGCGAGTGCTCCATCACCGACATGCCCGTGCCGTTGAAGTCGAGCAGCTCGCTCTGCGCGCGCTCGAGGGCGACGAGGGGCAAGGCGGCGGGACCGGCGTTGAAGTTCATCTTGCGAGCCATCGGGCACGCAATGTAGCGGCAAAGTCGCCCATCGACCTCCCCCGCGGCGCCCCGCGGCGCTAGCCTGCCGGCCCACCGATGGACATCGAGATCCCCCCCGACACCACCGTGCGATCCCTCGTCGAGACCGTGGTCCCCGCGCTACACGCGCGGCTCGTCCCCGACGGGGGCCCCGGCGACAGCTTCACGGTGAACGTCCGCATCGAAGACACCGGCGACTGGACGGTGCAGATTGTGGGCCGCGAGATGCGCGTGACCGAGGGGGCCGCCGACAAGCCCACGCTGTGGCTCTACACGACGACGCGGGCCGTCGAGCTTTTCTTGGAGGATGCCACCGGGCCGAAGCGATTCTTGCCTCGCTTCGCGGCGGAGGGCGGAGCGGCGGTGATCAGCGATCCACGCCTGGTCAAACGCGCGGCGCTCGCCACCGGCCGGATCGAGCTGGCGATGACGGACGACGAGGGCGAGCGCATCGGCATCGTCTTCGGGTTCGGCGCTGCGGCGCGCAAGCGCATCGATCCGGACGAGGCGGACGTGGTCATCGAGACGGGCACCACCACGATCGACCGCATGCTCGCCGGCACGCTCGCGCCCGAAGAGGCGCTCGCCGACGGCGACGTGAAGGTGCGCGGCAACCGCATGCTCGCCATGCAGCTCGCCCTCGCGGTCGCGCCGTTCTACCCGAAGAAACGCCGGTGACCCCGGCGAATCGCCGTCCCTCGGTGCCGCGGGAGCGTAGCGAGGGCAGCCCGGTGAAGGCCGCGACCCTGGCGCTGCTGCTCGCGCTCGGCGCGGTAACCGCCACGACGACGTCGTGCCGCGGAAGGGCGTCGGGCGCGGAGTGCACGGCCGTCGCGGATCACTACGTGGACCTCGCGGCGCGCGAGGCGCCGGGTGCCGCCGCGATGACGGCCCCTCAGCTCGCCGCGGTGCGCGACGTGGAGCGCGGCCTGAAGCGCGCCGAACCGGCGTTCCGGCGGGTACAAGACCACTGCCAAGATGTCGCCAAGGCGGAAACCTCGTGCGCCATCGACGCGAAGACGACCAGGGACTGGGAAGCCTGCTTTGCCGGCGGGGACCGGTGATACGTTGGGCCGCCATGAAAACGTCGATCGCAGTTCTCTCGCCGCTGCTCGCCGCCCTGGCGGTTGCCTCGGCCATGCCGCTGGGCTGCGGTGCGGCCACACCCGAGGCCGCGAGCCCGGAGAGCTCCGAAGGCGATGCGGCCGCCGAGAACCCGATGGACATCGGCTCCGGCTCCCATACGCCCCACGCCAAGGCCGACCCCGAGGTGGGGGTCACGGTCAAAGACGAAGACAGCACCGAGGCCAAAGGGGCCAAGCCCTGCGTGAGCGACGACTTCCCGGATCTAATCGCGACGCTTTCGCAAGCGGCATGCGAGATCCCGAGCGACAAGGCGTCCGACAAGCAGCGCGACCTGACGAGCCGACTCGAGGTCAGCGTGTCGCCCGACGCGCCCAAAGTCGCGCCGGGGTCCACGGCCAAGGTCACCATCACTCTCCACAACAAGGGCACCAAGCCCCTGTCGCTCGACTTTGCGGTCGATCCGGAGCCGCGCTTCGAGTTCCAGGCCTTCACGACCAAAGGCGCGCGCGCCGACCAGCCTGCTGGCGATGCGCCGCCGCTGCCCCCCGAGGTGCAGAACGCCCCGGAGGCCGACAAGGGCATCGCGCGCGTCACGCTCGCCCCCAACGGACACGCCAAGCTGACGGCCACCTGGACCGCGGTGAAGTACAAATGGGCGTCGAAGGACAAGGCCAAGGGGGCTCTCCCCGGGCGCGGCTACCCGACCGACCCGGCGGGGCCACTTCCCAAGGGCAAGTACGTGCTGCGTGTCCTCATGCCGCTGCTCAACGTCACCGAGGGCGTCGACCACGAGATGACGCAGCCGCGTACGCCGATCGAGGTCGGAAAGGTTCCCTGACGTACGCTGCCCAGCGTGAGCACGTCCCGATTCCGCGCGCTCTTCTTCGGATCGCCCGCGTTCGCGGTACCGTCGCTCGACGCGCTCCACGCCGTGGCCGACGTCGTGGGCGCGGTCTGCCAGCCGGACAAGCCGGCGGGCCGTGGTCTCTCGCTCAGCGCGCCCGCGGTGAAGGTCCGCGCGCAAGCGCTGGGTATTCCTGTGGTGCAGCCCACCAAGCTGCGCACCGGCGAGTTCGGGCAGTGGGTCCGTGACCAGCGCATCGATGTGGCGCTCGTCGTCGCCTATGGGCGCATCTTGCCCGCCGACGTGCTCGCGGCGCCGCGGCTCGGCTGCGTCAACGTCCACGCTTCTCTTTTGCCGCGGTACAGGGGCGCCGCTCCGATCACCTGGGCCGTGGTGCGCGGCGAGCACGTGACGGGCGTGTCGATGATGAAGCTCGACGAAGGGATGGACACGGGTCCGGTGTTCGCCACCGCCACGACGCCGATCGGCGGCGACGAGACGGCCGGCGCCGTCTCCGAGCGGCTCGCTCGCACCGGCGGCGAGATGACGGGCGAATGGTTGCCTCGCTACGTCGCCGGCGACTACGCGCTCGCGCCGCAGGACGACACCCGGGCCACGACGGCGCCGATCCTCAAGAAGGACGACGGTCGCATCGACTGGGCCAAAGCTGCCGGCGAGATCCACGATCACGTGCGGGGCATGAACCCCTGGCCGGGCGCCTTCACGACGGCGCACGGCCGTTCGCTCAAGGTGCACGCGACCCGTGTACTGCGAGAGACCGGCGCGCCGCCCGCGGGGGCGACGGCTCCCACGCCGGGCGTCGTCGTCCTGGCCGACAAGACGATGCTCGTCGTGGCGTGCGGGGCGGGCACGGTAGAGCTCGAGAGCGTGCAGCCCGAGGGCAAGCGGGCGATGCGCGCGACCGAGTGGCTCGCGGGGCGCGGGATCCATGAAGGCGATCGGCTCGGGTGATTCCCCGCTCGGGCTCTTCGCGCCGCCCGTCGGAGACTGGTTTCGCGCGGCGCTGGGCGAACCGACGCGCGCGCAGGCCCTCGGCTGGCCTCCGATCGCGCGCGGCGAGTCGACGCTGCTGCTCGCGCCCACGGGCTCGGGCAAGACGCTCGCCGCGTTTCTCGTGGCGATCGATCGGCTCGTGCGGCTGCCGCCAGCGCCCGCGCCGCGCCCGCGCGTGCTCTACGTCTCGCCGCTCAAGGCCCTGGCGGTCGACGTCGAACGCAACCTGCGCATCCCCGTGCGGGGCATCGTGGAGCGCACGCGGTCCGCGCACGGCGTCGCCCTGCACGAGCCGACCATCGACGTCCGTACCGGCGACACACCCGCCGCCGAGCGGGCGCGCATGCGGCGGCGGCCCGCCGACGTCCTCATCACGACTCCGGAGTCGCTGTACCTGCTGCTCACGTCGGCCAGCGCGCACGCCGGGCTCGCGACCGTCGACACCGTCATCGTCGACGAGATCCACGCGCTCGTCGCGGGCAAGCGAGGCGCCCACCTCGCGCTGTCGCTCGAGCGCCTGGAGGCACTCCGCCCGCGGGGTGCCCGGGCGCTCCAGCGCATCGGGCTGAGCGCGACCCAGCGCCCGCTCGAGGAGGCAGCGCGCCTGCTCGGGGGCTTCGAGGGCGACGCCCCGCGGCCGGTGACCGTCGTGGACGGCGGCGCGAGACGCGATCTTCGGGTGCGTGTCGTCCCCGTGGCGGCGGGGCCTTTGCAAAATCCGCCCGACGCTCCGAAGCGCGCCTTGCCACGCGGGCCGCCGGTACCGGCGAGCGCGCCTGCGCGCGTCCTCGAGCTCGTGCTCGCGCACCGGTCCACGATCGTCTTCGTGAACAGCCGGCGCCTCGCCGAACGGCTCGCCGCCGCGATCAACGACGCGCACATCCGCAGCGGGGGCACCGAAGAGATCGCGCTCGCGCACCACGGATCGATCGCGACCGAGAAGCGGGCCGCCATCGAGGATCGCCTGAAGCGCGGCGAGCTGCGCGCGCTCGTCGCCACGTCGTCGCTGGAGCTGGGGATCGACATGGGCGCGGTCGATCAGGTCGTGCAGATCGAAGCGCCGCCGAGCGTCGCGTCCGGGCTGCAGCGAATCGGGCGCGCGTGCCACGAGGTCGGCGGCGTGCCCAACGGCGTGCTGCTCCCCCGGCACAAGCAAGACCTCCTCGCGTGCGCGGCCGCGGCGGCGGGCATGCGCGAAGGCGACGTCGAAGGGACGCACACGCCGCGTAACCCGCTCGACGTCCTCGCGCAGCAGATCGTGGCGATGGTCGCGCTCGAGACTCTCTCGCATCGCGATCTCTTCGCGCGCGTCCGGCGCGCCGCCCCCTTCTCCGACCTGTCGCCTGGCGCGTTCGACGGCGTGCTCGACATGCTGAGCGGGCGCTACCCGTCGGACGACTTTGCCGAGCTGCGTCCGCGCATCACCTGGGACCGGGCGCGCGGCCGGATCTCGGCGCGGCCGGGTGCGCTGCGCCTTGCGGTCACCAGCGGCGGCACGATCCCCGATCGGGGCCTGGTCGGCGTCTTCACCGAGGGCGGGACCGACGCCGGCGACGCGCGCGCGAAAGGGCGGCGGGTCGGAGAGCTCGACGAAGAAATGGTCTTCGAGCTGCGCGTCGGCGAGGTTTTCCTGCTCGGCGCGTCGTCGTGGAAAGCCGAGGCCATCTCGCACGACCGGGTCGTCGTCAGCCCCGCGGGCGGGCGGCCCGGCAAGATGCCCTTCTGGCACGGGGACCGACCGGGCCGCGCGCGCTCCTTCGGCGAGCGGATCGGGCGCCTCACGCGGGCGATCGCGGCGGACACTCGCGCCGTGAACGAGCTCTCCGAGACGCACGCCCTCGAGCCCGCCGCCGCAGCGGATCTCGTCGCCCACGTGCGCGAGCAAGTCGAGGCGACCGAAGAGGTCCCGAGCGATCGGACGATCCTGGTCGAGCGCTTCGTCGACGAGGTGGGCGACTGGCGCGTCGTCGTGCTCTGCCCGCTCGGCACCCGGGTCATCGCGCCCTGGGCGATCGCCACCGCGGCGCGGCTCCGGCAAAGGTACGTCGACGTGGACGTGCACTACACGGACGACGGGATGGCCTTCCGCATCCCCGCGTGCGACGAGCCCCCGCCGCCCGACCTCTTCGTCCCGCCGCCGGACGTGGTCGAGGCCGAAGTGACGCGCGCGCTCGACGGCACGGCGCTGTTCGCCGCGCGCTTTCGCGAGTGCGCAGGGCGCGCGCTGCTCCTGCCGCGCCGCGACCCCCGCCGTCGCACGCCACTATGGGCCCAGCGAAAGCGCGCTGCCGACCTGCTGGCCGTCGCGTCGCGCTACCCCACGTTTCCGATCGTCCTCGAGGCGTACCGCGAGTGCCTGCGCGACGTGTTCGACATGCCAGGGCTCGTGCACCTGCTGCGCGACGTCGAGGCGCGCGACGTGCGGGTCGCGCTCGCGGACCGCCGCCACCCGTCGCCCTTCGCCGCGAACGTCCTCTTCGGCTTCGTGGCCAACTTCATCTACGAGGGCGACGCGCCGGCGGCCGAGCGGCGCGCCCAGGCGATGACCATCGACTACGAGCGGCTCCGCGAGCTGCTCGGTGACGCGGAGGCACGCCAGGTCCTCGATCCCGACGTCATCGCGGAGCACGAGCGCTGGCTCCAGTGGCTCGCGCGCCCCGCGACCCACGCGGACGCTGTCCACGACCTCCTTCTCTACGTCGGCGACCTGACGCCGGGCGAGCTGGCCGCGCGCTGCGCGCCGCCCGAGCAGGCGCGCGCTTGGACGAAACGGCTCGCGCGCGCCGGGCGCATCGTCTCGCTGCGGATCGCGGGCGAGTCGCGCCTCGTCGCCGTGGAGGACGGTGCGAAGATGCGCGACGCCCTCGGCGCGGCGCTCCCCGCGGGCGTGCCCGAAGCGCTCCTGCTGCCGGCCGCAGAACCGCTGCGCGCGATCGTCGCGCGGTTCGCGCGCACCCGCGGGCCGTTCGCGGCCGAGGCGATCGCGGGCCGCTTCGGCGTGAACGCGAGCGAGCTCGAGCCGGTCGTCGCCGCCCTCGTCGCCGAAGGCCGCGTCGTCCGCGGCGCCTTTCTTCCCGGCCGCGCGGGCGAAGAACTGTGCGACCGCGAAAGCCTCGACACCATCCGTCGCAAGTCGCTGGCCAAGGTGCGGCGCGCCGTGGAACCGGTGGGGCCAGCAGCGTTCGCGCGGTTTCTGCTCCACTGGCAAGGCGTGCCGCGGGCGCGAAAGGGGCGCGACGGCATCCTCGCGGTGATCGGTGAGCTCGCGGGCTGCCCGCTTCTCGCGTCGGCGCTCGAGTCGGCGATCCTGCCGGCGCGCATCGAGGGGTATCGACCCTGGGACCTCGACGCGCTCTGCGCCTCGGGCGAGGTGGTCTGGGCGGGCGTCGAAAAACTCGGGGCCACCGACGGGCGCATCGCTTTGTACCGCGCTGACCAACTCGAGACGCTGCGCCGCCCCGCCGACCCCGTGACGGGCGTCGCGGCCGCCGCGATTCGCGCCGTGCTCGAGCGGCGGGGCGCCGTCTTCTTCGCCGACCTCGCGCGCGAAGCGGGCGGGTACCCCGGCGAGCTGCTCGATACACTGTGGGCGATGGTCTGGGCGGGCGAGGCGACGAACGACACCCTGGAGCCGATGCGCAGCCGCGGCCGCGAGGCGTCGGAAGCGCGGCGCAGGGCGGCGCGTCGATCGCGCGGCCGCCCGCCCATCGCCTCCACGCTGGGCGTGCGGGCGCCGGGCAGCGAGGGCCGCTGGTCGCTGCTGACCACTCGATCCGTCGGCGCCAGCGACACGGACCGGCGAATGGCGCTCGCCCAGGCGCTGCTCGCGCGCAGCGGGATCGTGATGCGCGAGACCGCGCACGCCGAGGGCATCGCCGGCGGCTTCGCCGCGGTCTACGACGTGCTCAAGATGCTCGAGGAGCGAGGACGCGTGCGGCGCGGCTACTTCGTCCACGGCCGGGGCGGCGCGCAGTTCGCCGTCCCGGGCGCCGAGGAGCGCCTACGCGTCGTGCGCGACCCGCCGCGCGACGCCGACGAGCTCGCGCGGACGGTGGTGCTCGCCGCCACGGACCCGGCCAACCCGTGGGGCGCGGTGCTCGACTGGCCCCCGACCGCCCGCGCGGACGGCCCGTCACGCCCGACGCCGGAGACGGCGAGCCGCCTCGACCGCCCCCAGCGCGCGGCGGGCGCGCTCATCGTGCTCGAAGACGGCGAGCCGATCGCGTGGCTCGGACGACCCGGCGACGCGTTGCTCCTCTTCGCGCCCCGGAGCGACGCCTCGCGGCTCGACGTCGCGCGCGTCGTGGCGCGCGCCCTCGCGGCGCTCGTGCCCGACGGGGCGCCGCGCGCGCTCGGGATCGCGACGGTGGACGGCGACCCGGCGGCGACCTGCGATGTACGCTCGGCGTTCGTGGACGCGGGCTTCTCCCCGAGCGCGCACGGCCTCTTCAAGCGACCGGCCCTGCGCGCCAATAGCGGGCGCGAGGCGACGTGAGCGCGCCCCTGCGCCACGAGCGGCTCCTCGCGGAGATGCGGCGCGAGTTCCCCCACTTCGCGATCGTCCCGAAGCGCAGCAGCGACCTGCAGGCGGCCATTGGCATGCTTCTGTCGATCGTCACGCTCGGCGGGCAGCGGACGTACGTCGATCGCTACCACACCGTCATGTTCGGCAAGCTCTACGTCGCCGACGCGTGGAATGGGATGGACGATGCCGCGCGATACATCCTGCTCCGCCACGAGCACGTGCACCTGCGCCAGGCGCGCCGCATGGGGTTCGCCGCGATGGCGCTCGTGTACCTGGTCCCGATCGTGCCGCTCGGCCTCGCGTGGGGGCGCGCGCGCATCGAGTGGGAGGCGTACGTCGAGACGATCCGCAGCACCGCCGAGGTCCACGGACTCGCCTCCGCGCGCGCGCTCGAGCCCGAGATCGTGCGGCGCTTCGTCGGCCCCGACTACGGTTGGATGTGGCCCTTCCCGCGCACGATCCGGCGGTGGTTTCGTCAGGTCATCGCAGATCTGGAAAGCCAGGCGTGCTAAGCCCGGGGGCGCGATGGCTGTCGTCGGAATCGACCTCGGCACGACGAACACCGTAGTCGCCAGTGTTCAGGGCGGGCGGGTCCATGTGCTCGCCGACGACGCGGGTCGCCGCTTGCTGCCTAGCGTCGTTTCGTTTCACCCGAACGGCGACGTCCTCGTCGGATATCCGGCGAAGGAGCGTCGACTGGTCGACGCGAAGAACACCATCGCCAGCGTCAAGCGGCTCATCGGGCGCGCGTGGTCGAGCGAGGAGATCGAGCGCTCCCGCAAGCGCTTCGCGTTCGAGCTCAAAGAGGGTCCCGGGCAAGGGCCGCTCGTCGTGGCGCGCGGGCAGGAGTACACGCTGCCCGAGATCAGCGCGTTCGTGCTCACGCGCGCGCGGCAGATCGCGGAGAAGGCGCTCGGCGAGGCGGTGGACCGCGCCGTCATCACGGTACCGGCCAACTTCAACGAGCTGCAGCGCGCCGCCACCAAGGTCGCGGGGCGCGTCGCCGGTCTCGACGTGCTGCGCATCATCAACGAGCCCACGGCCGCCGCGCTCGCTTACGGCCTCGGCCGAACGACCAAGGAACGCATCGCCGTCTACGACTTCGGCGGCGGCACGTTCGACTGCACCCTGCTCGACCTCTCCGGCAACGTTTTCGAAGTCCTCGCCACGGCGGGCGACAGCTTCCTCGGCGGCGACGACCTCGACCTCGCCATCGCCGAGCGCATGGCCGAGGCCTTCCTTCGCGCGCACCGCTACGACCCGCGCACCGACCCGCAGGCCTTCGAGCGGCTGCGGGTGGTCGCCGAGTCGATGAAGATCGAGCTCTCCACGCTGGAGCGCGCCTCGACCAAGCTCCGCGAGCTGGGCTTCGGCGTCGGCGGCACGCACCTCGAGCTCGGCTTCGGCATGGCGCGCGACGAGATTGAGCGGCTCGCGGCGCCGCTGGTCGAGCGCACCTTCGCCGTCTGCCAAGAAGCGCTGTCGGTGGCGCAGCTCCCGGTCACCGCGTTCGACAAGGTGATCCTCGTGGGCGGATCGACGCGCATCCCGCTCGTGCGGCGCCGGGTCGAGCAGTTCTTCGGCGCGCCGCCGCTCGACCGCGTGAACGCGGACGAAGTCGTGGCGATCGGCGCGGCCATCCAGGCGGCCGCGCTCACCGAGGTCGCCCGCCGCCGAAGCATCCCGCCGCCTCCTGCGCCGCGCGCCCGCCGGTCGTCGATCCCTCCGCCCGAGCGGGACGGCGACGACGAGGTGACGATGGCGACGCGGATCCCCTCGCGAATCGCCGAGCACGAGCGGGCGCGCACTTCTTCGCCCTCGTTCCGGCCGCCTCCCGCCCCGCGTGCGGCCAACCCGATCCCGCCCGCGCCCCCCACGGTGCCCACGGCGACGGCGCGGCTGCCGAGCGCGAAGTCGACCTTGCCCCTGCCCGGCATCTCGACGGTGCCGCCGGCCATCCCGACGTCGCCCTCGGCCGTCTCGTCGTCGCCGACGCTCCCGCCGGACGACGTGGGCGCCACGATCCCGAACCCAGTGCACTATCAGGACGTCGTCCGCGCGACGATGGCGCAGGGTCCCGCCCCCGCGCCGCCGGTGCTCGTCGATGTGACGCCCCGCGCCCTGGTCGTCGAGACGGTCGGCGGCTGGTGCGACGTGGTCGTGCAGCGCAACGCGAAGATCCCCTGCGAGCGCACCCGCGCATTCACCACGTCGAGCGACAACCAGACCGTGGTCCAGGTTCGCGTCGCCCAGGGCGAGGACGCGCTCTTTCGCAACAACACGTTCCTCGGCGCCGTCGAGCTCGTGGGCCTGCGCGCCGCCCCGCGCGGCGACGTGACGATCCGCACGCGCTTCGAGGTCGACGAGAGCGGTACGCTCAAGGTGTTCGCGACGGATCTCGGGACGGGCAAAGAAGCGCACGCCCTCTTGCAGCTCGTGGGCATCGCGGCGACCGATACGGTCGAAGCGATGCAAGCGCGCCACGCGGCAGCGCGAGTGAGCTAACGTTCCTTCCATGCCGTCCACGCAGGGGAACGACGCCGCGAGCGACTCCGTCTTCGCATGGCTCGCGTGCCTCGACGACCTCACGTACTACGAGCTCTTCGGCATCGCCCAGGGCGCGACGCCGGACGAGGTGCGCGAGGCATTCCACGTCTTTTGCGACGTCTTTCACCCCGACCGCCACCTGGGCCGCCCCGCCGACGAGCGCGACGCCGTGTCGTCGATCTTCAAGCGCGGTACCGAGGGCTACCTGGTCCTCTCGGACCTGGGCTTCCGCGACCGCTACGATGCGCAGCTTTCCGCGGAACCAAGCAGCCGCGGGGGCGCGGGGCCGTCCTCGCGTCTCCCCGACACCCACGGGATGCGGCGCGGCCTCAGCAACCGGCCGCCTCCGCGCCTCGAAGACGCGGCACGCACGCCGTCGGCGCGTCCCTTCGCGCGCCGCGCCGAAGAGCTGCTCCAGCGCGGCGAGCTGCGGCAAGCCAAGCTGCAGCTCGTCATGGCCAACCACAAGGATCCCGCGAATGGTGAGCTCGAGGCGGCCCTTCGGGATCTCGAGGCCAAGATGGCCGCGCTGGCCGAGGCAAAGGAGGGCAAGTAGCCCAAGTGGGCTGCGCGCATCGCGGGCATTGAACGGGCTCGGGCGCCGCACTAGCGTCTCTCCCCAAATGGATCGACCCCTCGCGCGCTCGGACGTGGCCTTCTACGCGCTCGTGGCGCTCACGGCCCTGGCGTTCGTCGTCGAGATCCTCTTCGTGTTCCTCCGGGTGCCTACCGAGGCGCGCATGGGCATCGTCCAGAAGATCTTCTACTTTCACGTGCCCAGCGCCTACGCGATGTACCTGGGCGAGGGCGCGTGCTTCCTGGGCTCGGTCGCCTACCTCACCGGCCCGAACGACGCGCGCGACGCCTTCGCCTATGCGGGCGCGCAGGTCGCCGTCACCTTCGGCATCGTCGTCCTCACCACGGGCCCGCTCTGGGGGGCCAAGGCGTGGGGCGCGCTCTGGACGTGGGATCCTCGACTCACGTCCGTGGCGCTCGATTTCCTGATCTACGTCGCGTACCTCGTCGTGCGGTCGTTCGTCGGGGACGGCGAAGGCGAGCGGCGCCTCTCGGCGGCGCTCGGCGTCCTGGGCGTAGCCAACATCCCAATCATCCACTTCAGCGTGCAGAAGTGGGGCGGCCAGCACCCGATGGTGATCACCGGACGCGGCGGCGGTCTGCAGAACGACGACATGAAACATGCGCTGCTGCTCGGATTCCTCGCCTTCACCATGCTGGCCACCATTCTCCTCTGGGCCAAGACCAAGGTCGAAATCGCCTCGAGCCGCCTGCGCCGCGCGGAAGAAGACGCGATCGACCTCGGGCTCGACGCTCGGGCCGACGCATGAGCGCCGCCGACAGCGGCCTGGAGCCCGCGCCGACGTCCGCAGGCGAGAGCGCAGGGCAGACCCCCGAGGATCGCGCGACCACGTTTCGCGCGGTCAGCGGCGAGCCGGAGCACTACAGCGGCGAAAAGCTGCTCGTCGGCGCCTACGCGATCGTGTGGGTGGTGCTGCTGGCGTGGATCGCAGCCGTCTGGCAGAAGCAGCGGTCGATGACGACCCGCCTGGAGGCCCTGGAGGGTGAGATCGCCCGAGCCGCCGCCGCCCGGGCCAAGGCCGACGGGCCGCGCGGCGCCGCATGAACGCGCCGGGCCCGGAGCACCTCATCTTCATTCCGGGGGTGCTCCTCATCGGCATCGTCATCGGCTACATCATGGGCTCACGCAGCGCGAAGGCCGAGATCGAGCGCCGGCGGCGCCGCGCCCGGCAATGAACCGGCCGGCACGGCCACGCCATCGCAAGGACGCACCATGTTCGACTTTGAACCGACCGAAGAGCAGAAGGCCCTCATCGAAACGGCGCGCCGCTTTGCGCGCGAGCGCATCATCCCGATCGCCGCCGAGTGCGACCGGGAGTCCAAGTTTCCGATGGACGTCTTCAAGGAGGGGCACGCCATCGGCCTGGTGAACCCCACGGTCCCCGAGGCCTACGGCGGCGCGGGCCTCAGCAACGTGGAAGGCACGATGATCGCCGAGGAGCTCGCGTATGGCTGCAGCGGCATCCAGACGAGCTTCACCGCCAACACGCTCGGCCTCACGCCGATCAAGCTCGCGGGCACCGAAGAGCAAAAGAAAAAGTACCTCGGCTGGCTCACGAGCGAGCCCGTGATGGTGTCGTACGCCACGAGCGAGCCCTCGATGGGCAGCGACGTCGCCGGCATGCAGTGCCGCGCCACGCGCGATTCAGGCGGCGGCTTCGTCCTCAACGGAACCAAGCAGTGGATCACCAACGCCTCGCACGCGAGCTTCTACGTCATCTTCGCCACCGAGGATCCGTCGCTCAAGCACAAGGGGATCGGCGCGTTCATCGTCGAGCGGTCGCAGACGGGCATCCGCCCCGGCCGCCACGAGGACAAGCTCGGCCAGCGCGCCAGCGACACGGCTCCGGTCATCCTCGAGGACGTGCACATCCCCGCCAGCCAGGTGCTGGCGCCGCCGGGCCAGGGCTTCAAGCTGGCGATGGAGACGTTCAACGAGACGCGCCCGGACATCGGCGCGGGCGCGCTTGGGCTCATGCGGCGCGCGCTCGACGAGTGTGTGAGCTACGCGCGCGAGCGCAAGTCGTTCGGCGTCCCCATCGGCCAGCACCAGCTCGTGCAGGCGATGATCGCCGAGATGCGCATCCGGATCGAAGCCACGAGCTTGCTCGTGCGCAAGGCGGCGTGGAGCCTCGACAAGGGGCACCGCGACGCACTGACGTCCGCGTGCGCCAAGGCCTACGGCGCGGACTCCGCGATGCAGACGGCCATCGACGCGGTGCAAGTCTTCGGCGGCTACGGATTCGTCAAGGATTACCCCGTCGAAAAGTTGATGCGGGACGCGAAGATCTTCCAGATCTACGAGGGCACGGCCCAGGTGCAGCGCATCGTCATCGCGCGCCAGGTGCTCGGCAAGTAGCGGGGTCGTGAGGATTGCCGCGCTCGCGCTCTCCGGGGCCCTCTCGTGCGCCGGGGCACACCGGGACTCGGTGCCCGAATCGCACGACGTGACCGTGAGCGGGGCGCCCGCGGGCGGCGGGGCTCACGAAGAGGGCTACGAGTACGTGGCGCGCCGCCCTCTCTCCGTGATCGCGCTCGCGGAGTCGCGCGGCATCGACGCCGCCGCGATGCACGCCGCGATCGATCGACTCGCCGACCGGCTCGACGCGTGCATCGCGGAGCAGGGCCGTGGCGGGAGCCTGCCGCACGGCGCGGCGCGCGTTGTCGGCCAGCTCGACGCGAACGGCAAAGTGGCCGCGGCGAACGTTCGCGCCGACCCGGGCGAGGGCGTGGCGACGCTCGCGGTCCTCTGCCTCGCCGCCCCCGCGCGCCTGCTGACGTTCGAGCCGGGCACCGCCGAGGGGCGTGGGTTCGCCATCGAGGCGCTCTGGGGACCGCTGGTTCGGTAGAGGCGGCCCGGTCTACGGTTGCCCGGCCAGCTGCCCGCACGCCGCCGCCACGTCGGCGCCGCCGCTGTAGCGCACGTGCGGCCGCAGCCCGCGAGCCACCAGCCGCGCCACGAACGCTGCGACGTCGCCGCGGGCGTAGGGGTCGCCGCCTCCCACGTCGATCGCGTTGTACGGCACGACGCTGAGCCGCGGACGCACGCCGGTACGCTCCGCAAACGTTCTCACCAGATCCGCGAGGGCCACCGCGTCTTCGTCGGTGTCGTTGATCCCCTCGAGCGGCGTCACCGCCCACATCGGCGCGATCCCGGAGGCCCGCACGTGCTCCTCGACGGCGGCGATCACCTCGGGCAGCGCGTGCGTCACGGCGATCGGCATGAGCCGGCGACGCACATCTTGCCGCGCGCTGAAGATCGAGACGCCGAGCCGCACCTTGGGGACCTCGCGCCCGAGCTCGCGAATGCCGCTCGGCAGACCGGAGGTGCAAACAGTCATCGCGCGCGCATCGATGGCCTGGGCGCTCGGATCGCTCAGCACGCGGATCGCCTCGATGACCCGCTCCACGTTGGCGAGCGGCTCGCCCATGCCCTGGAACACGACCCCGTGCACCCGATCCCCCGGTGCGAGCGTGCCCCGAACCAGGCGAACCTGCTCCACGATCTCCCAGGTGGCCAGGTTGCGCGCCAGCCCGAGCCGGCCGGTCGCGCAGAACGCGCACGCGAGGGCGCACCCGGCCTGCGAGCTCACGCACGCGCTGAAGCGACCCGCGCGCGCGAGGGGGATCCGCACGGCCTCGATCGGGTGCCCGTCCGGGGTGCCCAGCGCCATCTTCACGAACGGGTCCAGCACGCTACGACGCACCGCGCGTACCTCGAGGGCCGGCACGTGGCCTCGCGCTCGAACCGCCTCGGTGGCCGTGCGCCGGACGCCTTGCAGCCCTTCGAACGAATCGCCGCGGTGCACAGCCGCCACGATCTTGCGCGCGTCCGCGAGCGCGAGCCCGAGCTCACGCGCAAGCGCCGGGGGCGTCAGGGCTTGAAGGGCGAGCACAGCGCGTCCGGTTATCACGTGGCGTGCTAAGTTGCAGCCGTGTTCGGGCTGGGCTTCGGCGAATTCGTCGTGCTGGTTCTCGTGGCGGTCGTCGTCCTCGGCCCCAAGGAGATGCCGCGCTACCTGCGTAAGGCAGGTCAGTTCGCGGGGCAGCTGCGCCGCATGGCGTACGAGATGCGCACCAAGAGCGGCATCGACGAAGTCCTTCGCACCGAGGGGATCGACCGCGACATCGCCGAGATCCGCCGCCTCGCGCGGGGCGAGATCGGCGGCGTCGTGTCGGCCGTGCGGTCGGTGACCAACGGCGCTCGCTTCGACGACCTGGGCCACAGCCCCTACCCGCCGCAGCCTCCGCCCTTTGCGGCCGTCGCGCCGCTGGGGCCTACCGCCGCCGTACCCCTGCTCCTTGCCGCACGTCCGCTGGTCGTCGACGCCGAGCGCGAATACCCCCGCGAGGGCGCCGATTCGTACGGCGCGCTCCCCGAAGACTCGACGGTCTATCCCGGAGCGCTCGCGCCGTCGCCGCTGGCCGACGACCCGCTCTACGCGCGAGGCGACGGCGCCCCCGGGGGCGACACGGCGCGTGAAGGAGCCTCGGAGTCGACGTCGTGACGGTCGCAGAGCCCGACCCCGCCGGCCCCACGCCCGGCAGGGCCGGCCCCACGCCCCCGATCGCCGAGCCCGAAGCGGCCGGCAGGATGACGATCTGGGAGCACCTCGACGAGCTGCGCGGCCGCGTCGTCAAGGCGACCATCGGCGTGGCGGTCACGACGATCGTGGCCTGGGGTTTCAAGGAGCGACTGCTCGCGTTGCTCGTCGCGCCTTATGACCGCGTGTGGACGGAGCGCTTCCACAAACCGCTCGTCCTGCAGACACTCGCCCCGGCCGACGCGTTCCTCGGTTACCTCGAGCTCTCGCTGACGGCGGGCATCGCCGCGGGGGTGCCGATCATCTTCTATCAGCTCTGGTCGTTCGTCGCGCCGGGGCTCTATCGCAAGGAGAAGCGCCTCGTCATCCCGTTCGTCGTGTCGTCGACGGTCCTCTTCTTGTCGGGCGTGGCGTTCGCCTACGTCGTCGCGTTCCCCTTCACGTTCAACTACTTCATGTCGCTGCTCGGCCCCGTCAAAGAGGGCGTCGAGCTGACGCAGATCGTCACGCTGGAGTTTTACCTCGACTTCAGCACGCGATTTTTATTGGGCTTTGGCGTGGTCTTCGAGCTGCCGCTCTTCATCGCTTTCCTGGTGCTCGCGAACATCGTGACGCCGCGCCAGCTGCTCAAGTTCGGCCGGTGGGCCACCGTGCTCGCCTTCGTCGTCGGCGCCATCGCCACGCCGGGACCCGAGGTCACGAGCCAGCTCGCCGTGAGCCTCGCGCTCGTCGGGCTCTACTTCCTGTCGATCCCGATCGCCTACCTCCTGCGCCCGCGCGCCGCGCCCGACGCGCCTGCGCCCGACGCCCCGGACGCGTAGCCAACGCGCACGGCGCCACCGGACGCTTAGCGGCGGCGCCCCCGCGCGCGAGCCTGGGCCGGTGCCTACACCGCGGCATGCGAGCTCCCTTCACGGGCCGCCGCCGGCAGTTCGAATGTTGAACGCGCCGCCGCGCCCGCCGATCGCTTTCCGGACGCGCGCTCGGGCGTTGCACGTGAATACTGCAGGCTTTTGCGCCTGGCTCGACGGTTGCAATCCACGGTACGTCGATGACCAACGCCGTCTCCACAGTCTCGTCGCCTCGACGCACCGGCGCGCTCCTCGCGCTGGCCGCTTGCCACGTGGCATGCGTGACCAACTCCAACCTGTGCCTGCCGGGGTACCTCTACTCGTCGCAGTACGACGCGTGCCTCGCCATCGGCGGCGACGCCGACGACGAGGCGGGCGCCGACGAGGCGGCGACCGAAGCCGCGCCCGCGACCGACAGCGGCACGTCCGACGGCGACATTTCCGACGGGGGCAGCGCCGCGGGTGACGGAGGCCTCGGCAGCTCCTGCAACACGAGCGGCGATTGCTCGGGGCAGGCCAGCTACTGCCTCAAGGACCCCACCGCAGCGCCGACGGCGCCAGGCATCTGCACGATCCCGGGCTGCACCGCGGCCGAGTGCACGAGCGCCTATTCGTGCTGCGACTGCACCCAGGCCTCGCTGTCTTCGCTCACGGCCTGGCCCAAGAACGTCTGCACGCCTTCGTCCAACGAGACCACGTTGGTCGCGCTCGGGTGCACTTGCCAATGACCTCCCCCGCCGCGCGAAAGCCTCCCATGCCCCCGACCCACTCGCTCACCGCACCGCGCCCGGCGGCCATCGGCGCCGCCATCCTCGTGATCACCCTCTTCGCCGACACCCTCGCCCTCGCGGATGCAGCGGCACCCGCGCCCGCGCCCGCGCCCGCGCCTGCGCCCGCGTCTGCGCCCGCGTTTGCGCCTGCCCCCGCCCCCGCGCTCACGCCCGCCCCCTCCCCCATCGAGGACCGCCTCGCGAAGCAGCAGGCCCTCCTCGACGCGCTCGCCGCCCGCATCAAAGTCCAGGACGCGGCCGTCGCCTCTCTGCGCGAGCAAGTCGCCACCACCGACGAGGCGTCGGTCCCATCGCGCCTCCTGTCGTTCTGGGGCTTCTCGGACCTGAGCTTCGGCGGGATGTTCTACGACAACCCGAACGCGCTCTACAAAGTCCAGACGCCGTACCACTCCACGTTCTTCACGAGCGGCATCAATCTCTACGCAAAGAGCGAGATGACGCGCACGCTCTCGGCGCTCGTCGAGACGCAGCTCACGTACACGCCGAACGGCTTCGTCGACAACTGGCCCACGCAGGTCGACATCGGTTCGACGACGATCCAGAACAGCGGCAGCTTTCAGCGCCCGAACACGACGTCGCAGGGCCCCTACTCGCAGCTTTCGTATCGGCAAGACGGCATCCTCATCGAGCGCGCGTACGTGGAATGGAAGCCCACGGACTGGTTCGGCGTGCGCGCCGGGCGGTTCCTCACGCCGTTCGGCATCTGGAACGAGGACCACGGCAGCCCCGTCCTCATCGGCGTCGACTACCCGCAGTTCATGAACTTCAACATCGTGCCGATCTGGCAGCTCGGCGTCGAGGCGTTCGGGGGCGCCACGCTCGCCGACGACCTGCGCCTGGAATACGCGGCCACCGTCGCGAACAGCCGTGGGCCCGAAGACGAATACAAGGATCTCGGGAACATGAAGGCACTCGGGGCACGCCTCAAGCTCGTGTACAACCCCGAGCCGTACCTCTTCCGAATTGGCGGCTATGCCTATTACAGCCAGTACCGGGACACCGAGGACGAGATCGTCGCCCATCTGACTCCGCAGCTGACGCTCGACCCGGCATATAGCCCGTCGCTCGGCAGCACATCCGTCACCAACACGGCCTACAACGAGACGGTCCTCACGGGCGACATCGAGTTTCGCGCGGGCAGGCTACGCGTCATCGGCGAATTCGCGCGCCAGACCGAAATCTACGTGGTGCCGAACGCGATCGGCGCCGAGTGGCAGCTCTTGAAGGGCATTCCCTTCAACGTGACCGCGTACGACCCGAGCCACTACGCGTACGGCGGATACGTGCTGGCGGCGTACGAATTCCCTTTCCACACCAACGTCCTCGACTTCTCCGTGACGCCCTACGCCGGATACGACTACGTCGTGCCGTCGACGTCGGTGCCGACGCTCAACAACACGCAATATCGCGGTGGACTGAACGTCAAACCTTCGCCCTTCGTGGTGCTCAAGTTCGAGGTCAGCCGGGTCATTCCCGAGAGCAGGGCCATCGCGAGCGACGCGACGGCCGTGATTTCCCAAGTCGCGTACTCGTTCTGAGCCGGGTGCGGAGACCATGAACCGACGAACGTTGCTCCTAGGAATCGGTATCGCCGCGCTCGCATGGGGCCTCGGAGGCGGCACGACCGCGCACGCCGACGGCGACGAGATCGCCGTCATCGTCCACAAAAACAACGGTGTGGGCGCCATGAACCGGTCGCAGCTCAGCGCGCTGTTCAAGGCCAAGTCCACGCAGTTCCCGGGCGGCGCACGCGCGACGCCGGTCAACCTGCCACCCGAGAGCCCCGCGCGCCAGGCCTTCGACTCCGCGGTCCTCGGGCTCAAGCCCGACGAAGTGGAACGCTTCTGGGTCGACAGCAAGATCCGGTCGGGCGTGGGCTCGCCGCGCAAGTTGCCCGGCCCGGCCGCGCTGGTGCACTTCGTCAGCTCCGACGAATCGGCGATCGGTTACGTGCCAGCGTCCGATGTCGGCGAGGGCGTGCGCGTGGTGGCGCGGATTCGCGGCGACCAGGTGGTCACGCCCTGAGCGCGACACCGCCAAACAACGATTGAAACAGAAGAGAAGAGAGAGAAGGAAAGGACCATGGGCAAGAAAGTCATCGTCATCGACGACTCGCAAACGATTCGGGATCAGGTCGGCACCACGCTCCGACAGGCCGGGTTCGAGATCCTGGAGGCCGTCGACGGCGTGGACGGAGCGGACGTCATCGAGCGCACGCTCGACGCGTCGCTCGTCATCTGCGACGTCAACATGCCCAAGCGAAACGGCCTGGAGCTCCTCGAGCACCTGCGCAAAGACGAGCGGTTCAAGGCGCTGCCCGTCGTGATGCTCACCACCGAGGGCCAGCCGCAGCTCATCGAGCGCGCTCGCAAGAGCGGCGCCAAAGGCTGGCTCGTCAAGCCATTCAAGGCCGACCTTCTGCTCGCCGCCGTCCGGAAGCTGACGGCGTGAACACGGCAACCCTCGAACGCATCGACGCCGTCGTCGAGACGGCCGCGCGCGCGCTCTTTGCTGCGCAGGGCCTGAAGCTCGGCGACCGCTCGGGCGCGTTCGACGCGACGCCTGACGATCACGACGTCGCCGGCAGCATCGGCTTCACGGCGCCGGAGATTCGCGGCGCCGTGCTGTTGACCGCGCGCAAAGACGTTCTCGCGCGGGCGTGGCCCGCCGAGCTACGCCACCGCGTCCCGTCGGATCGCGACGTATACGACTGGACGGGCGAGCTCGTGAACCAGCTGCTCGGGCGCGTCAAGAACGCGCTCGTACCTTACGGGCTTGCGCTCGAACAGAGCACGCCCACGGTCGTCACGGGCTGGCACCTTCACCGCGCCCCCGCGTCCACCAACGTGGCGCGCCGGTACCTCTTCGAAGCGGCCGGCGGCTCCGTGGCGGTCTACTTCGACGCCGTCGTCGGCGAGGCGTTCACGCTCGCGGGAACACCGCGCGAATCACTGCAGCCCGTCGTCGAAGGCGACGTTCAACTCTTCTGACCGATGCTCCACGGCGTCCGCACCTCGATTCGGGCCAAGCTTGCCCTGCTCGCCGGCGTCCCCGTCGTCGGGGCGCTGCTGCTCGCCCTCTTCGTGGCCCACGACGCCCGCCAGCGCGCTGCGTCTGCGGCGTCGCTGGGCTCGATCGAGGACTTGGCGCGCCTCGCGTCGTACATCGCCGACGTCCTTCACTCCGTACAGGACGAGCGTGCCGCCTGGTCGACGGCCGAGGGCAAGGGCGCGCGGGCCGTCGAGCCCACCCTGGCCTTCCACGACACCGACGTCGCGGCAAAGGCGCTCGACGCGTTTCTCGCCACGCGGCAGCGCGCCAAGCTACCGTCGCGACTCGCCCGGGATCTCGTCGAAGCGGACGCCGACATCAAGAGCGTGGCGCAAGCCCGCTCCCGGGTCGGCCACGATTCTGGGCGGCTGCTCGATGGACTGACGCGCTACGGGGCGGCGACCAACCACCTGGTGAGCGCCGTCGCGGCGCTCTCCGAGCTGAGCGACGACGGCGACATGCTGCGCAACATCTCGGCGATGGTCGCGCTACTCGAGCTCGAGGAGCGGTCGAGCATCGAGCACGCGATCGTCGGCTACGCCGCGTCCCAGGGCGACTTTCCGCCCGGCGCCTACAAGGCGCTCGTCACGACCGCGACCGAAGCGCAGGTGTACGACCAGGCATTCCGCACGAGCGCTTCCGACGACGTGCGCCACGAGTTCGAACGGGCGCGGGCCGCGGGGCACTCCGCGCGGGAGATGCTCGAGGCGTGCCTCTCGTCCACCGAGGACACCGTGACCCTCGACTCTGCCGCGTGGGACCGCGCCGAGCACGAGGCGGTCCTGGCGCTGCGCGGCGTCGAGCGCATTCTCCTCGGCCGGATCGAGACGGCGGCATCGGGCAAGGGTGCCCAGCTGCGCGAGGCCATTCGCCTCAGCACCGGCGTGTCCGTCGCGGTCATTCTGCTTTCGGTCACCATGGCGGTCTTCGTCGGGCGGCGGGTCCAGGGATCGGTCGAAGCGCTGGCCAGCGCAGCGCGCCGCGTGCAGGTCTCCCGTGACTTCTCCACCCGCGCGAGCCGCGTCAGCGACGACGAGCTCGGGGTCCTGACGGACACGTTCAACGAGATGCTCGCGGGCCTGCAAACGCGCGACGTCGAGCTCGAGCAACACAGGTCGCACCTCGAGGGGCTCGTGGCGACGCGCACCAAAGAGCTCGCGGGGCGCAACGCGGCGCTCCGGATGGTGCTCGACAACGTCGAGCAAGGCCTGGCCACGATCGGCGTCGACGGCAGGCTGCACCCCGAGCGATCCGCGGCCTTCGATCGATGGTTCCCCTCGTCCGGCGCGTCGCAGTCGTTCGCCGACGTCATGGCGGTCGACGACGAGCGGGCGCGTCTGCTCCTGACGCTCGGCTGGGAGCAAGTGGCCGATGGGATCCTGCCCGCCGAGGTCTCGCTCGAGCAGCTGCCCAAGCGCCTGGACCGCGGCGACCGCCACTTCACGCTCGCCGTCAAGCCAATCTCCGACGGTGACGCGCTCGCGGGCGGATTGCTCGTCGTCACCGACGTGACCGCGGAGCTCGAAGCGCGCCGCGAGCAGGCGCGCCAGAAGGAGGACAATCAGGTCTTTCGCCGGCTCGCACGCGACAAAGGAGCGTTCGTCGCATTCCTCGAGGAGACGGGCAACCTGGTCGAACGCCTCCGGAGCGAGGCCCAGGGCGCCGCCGAACAGCTTGCGCTCGTCCACACCATCAAGGGCAACGCGGCGCAGTACGACGCGCGGTCGGTCGCGGACGCGGCGCATGCCATCGAGACGGTGATCGTCGACACGGGCGCTCCGCTTGGCGCGGCGACCCGCGCGCCCCTCCTGCATGCGTGGGACGCGCTGGTCCGGCAGCTGGCGCCGCTCGTCGGCACCGGCGACGCCTACGTCCAGATCGCCCGCGGTGAGGTGGACCGCCTGGTCCGCGCCGCGTCGACCGGGCTCGCGGCCCCCGAGATGGCCGCCCGGCTGCGCGCGCTCTTCGACGAGCCCGTGTCGATGCGCTTCGCACGCCTCGGCGACCATGCCGAGCGGCTCGCGTCCCGCCTCGGCAAGCCGGTGCCTGCCTTCACCATCGAGACCGACGATCTGCGCCTCCCACGCGAGCGCTACGCCCCGTTCTGGGCGGGCCTGGTGCACGTGGTGCGTAACGCGGTCGATCACGGCATCGAGACCGCCGACGAGCGCGCGGCGGCCGGCAAGCTCGCGCGCGGAAACGTGGAGTTTCGGGCGCGCGTCCACGCCGGCGACATTGTCATCGAGATCGCTGACGACGGCGGGGGCATCGACTGGGACCGGCTCGCAGCCAAGGCTCGCGCCGCGGGGCTGCCCTCGACCAAGCGCGCCGACGTCGAGCGTGCCCTCTTCGTGTCGGGGATCTCGACGCGCGAGCAGATCACCGACGTCTCCGGACGGGGCGTCGGGCTGGCCGCCGTGTGGGACGCGACGGCGAGCCTGGGCGGCACGGTCCGCGTGGAGAGCATCCGGGGGCGGGAGACGCGGTTCGTGTTCCGCCTCCCACTGGAGCAGGAGAGTCGAGGCGCAGCATGAGTGATCCGTCGCACCCGTTGTTCGTCACGCAGGCCGCGATCCCGATGGCGCAAATCGCGAGCGACGGTCGCGTCGTCGCGAGCTCGCGCTCGTGGGACCGATTGCTCGAGGCGCGCCCTCCCCGGACCGAGGTGCGCCTCCAGGTGACGTCGCTGGCCGAGCCCGGCGAGCTCCTCGTCGTCGCCACCGACTGCTCGGACCTGCGCGCCGAGGTGGCCGACCTGCGCGACCGCATCGAGTTCATGGACTGGCAAGCCCTGTCGCTCTCCACGTTCGCCAAGGTGATCGCGCACGCGCCGATCGTCCTGTCATCGGTCGACGCGACCGGAGTCAGCTCGATGTCGGACGGCAAGGGCCTCGAGCTGCTCGGTCGCAAGCCGGGCGAGCGCGTCGGGCTCAACGAGCTGGACGCCGCCCGCGGCACGCCGACACACGGACATCTGCTGCGCGCCCTCGGCGGCGAGACGCTGCGCGCCGTCTCCGAGCCGGAGCCGGGTGTCTTCTTCGAGACGTGGTACACGCCGCTGCGCAACGAGAACGACGCGATCGACGGCGTCATCGCCCTGGCGATCGACGCGACCGATCGCGTGAAGTCGCAGGTGCAGCTCATCGAGAACACCCGCGTCATCGAGCGCCAGAGCGAGACCATCCGGGATCTTGCGGCCCCGATCATCAAGGTCTGGGACGAGGTCATCTGCCTGCCGATCATCGGCGCGGTCGACGGCGACCGCGCGACCGCGATGATGCAGCACCTGCTCGAGTCCGTCGTCCGCGAGAAGGCGCGTTTCGCGATCCTCGACCTGACGGGTGTCGGCGCGGTCGACACGTCGACGGTGCACCACATCCTTCGCATGTTCAAGGCGGCGCGGACGCTCGGCGTCGAAGGGGTGCTCTCGGGCGCCCAGCCGCTCATCGCGCAGACGATCGTCTCGCTCGGCATGAGCCTCGACGACCTGCGCACGATGCGGACGCTGCACGACGCGCTCTCCTGGTGCCTCGCCCGCAAGCAGGCCGATCAGGCGCGCGGGCGCCGCGCCGCGCTGCCCACGCCTCCACGATCGCCGATGCCCCGAGACCCAGAGCCCTCCAGGAGAGCCCCATGACGTCGCCCACGCGAGCCGAGTTCACGATCGACGTCCTGCGGCAGCTGCTCGAGAGCGCCCCCGTCGCGGTTTGGGCGGTGAACGCCGACGGACACTACACGATGAGCGAGGGCAAAGGCCCGTCGCTCCTGGGCATGCGGGCCGAAGACGTGGTGGGGCTCTCGGCGCTCGAGATGTTCCGCGACAACCCGCCCGTCGCCAACGCCCTGGTTCGCGCGCTCTCGGGCGAGGCGACCCGCGTCGTCACCGCGGCGCCGGGGCTCGAGCTCGAGAGCTGGTACGCGCCCCTGCGCGGACCGGACGGCGCGATCCAGGGTGCGGCCTGCTTGACGCTCGACGTCTCGGGCAGCCCGGGCCGCGAGCGAGCGCCCTCCCAGGCGCTGGATCGCGTCGAACGTGAGGGCGCCGTGAGCCCGGCGCTCGCGACGCCGATCATCGAGGTCTGGGACGGGGTTCTTTGCGTACCCGTCATCGGTACCGTCGACAGCACGCGCAGCGCCGAGTTGATGCAGCGGCTGCTGGGAAGCATCGTCAGGGAGCACGCGCGCTACGCGATCGTCGACCTGACGGGCGTCGAGCTCGTGGACACGTCGACGGCCGATCACCTGATCCAACTGTTCCGGGCGGCGCGCGTGCTCGGCGTCGAGGGAGTCCTCTGCGGCATCCGGCCCGCTGTCGCACAGACGATCGTGGGCCTGGGCCTCGATCTCGGGTCGATCCGCACGGCGCGCTCGCTGCGCGAGGCCCTCAAGTGGTGCATCCGCGCGCGCGCCAAGGCGACGGAAGCACCCCCTTCACCGACGCGGGAGGCGTGATCATGCAAGAAGCCCGGATCCCGATCATTGGCCTTTACGACGATCTCATCGTCCCCATCCAGGGGGCGATCGCGGACGACGTGATGGTCGCGCTGCAGGCCGACGTCACGCGGCGCATCCAGGACGGCAACGCGCGAGGGCTCATCGTCGACGTGTCGGGCGTCGAGACGCTCGACAGCTTCATGACGCGCAATCTGCGCGACCTCGCCCTCTCTGCGCGCCTGATGGGCGTGACCGCGGTGGTCTCCGGGCTGAGGCCCGCGGTGGCGATCACCTTGGTCGAGATGGGCCTCGAGATCCCGGGCGTGCATACGGCCCTCAACCTCGAACGCGCCCTCGAGCTTCTTCGCGCCACGCGCGAAGAAGAAGCGCGCGACCTGGGAGAGCTGGAAGGCGACGATGCCTGACCCTACGGAAGACGTGCTGGGCGCCCTCGGCGACTACTTCCCGCCTGCCATCGCGCGCGCGGTGCTGCGGTCCACCCTTCGGCGCGGAGAGGTCGCCGGCGAGCGCATCCAGGAAGGCGAGCTCTCCGACTTCGTCGCGGAGCTCGAGCGCACGCTCCCGATGTACATCGTGGATCCGGCTCGCCGCGGCGAGTGCGTCGGCAGGATCCGGCGTCTGCTTCCGTCGGAGCGGCGCGAGCCTCCCCCTTCGCCGCGTCCGCGCCCGCCGCGCGACACACCGCGCGCCCCACCCGCCCCGCTCAACGCCGTCGCGGGCTTCGAGGGCCACGCCAATGGCTCGTCCGACCGCGGCAGCGGGGGCATCGTCCGCATCCGCACCGCGCGCGACGTCGTGGACGCGTGCGACCTTGCGCGCGAAGTCGCGCGCAAGCTCAGCTTCTCGTTGCTGGATCAGACCAAGATCGCGACGGCCGCTTCGGAGCTCGCCCGCAACATCCTTCTCTACGTCGGCGACGGCGAACTGCGTGTCAGCGTCGTCGAGGTCCCCAAGCGCGGCATCCAGATCGCCGCGGTCGACTCCGGCGCGGGCATCCCCGACGTCAACCTCGTGATGAACAACGGATACCGCTCCCGCACGGGCATGGGCATGGGGCTCAAGGGAACCAAGCGCCTGATGGACGACCTCGCGATCGAGTCACGCGCCGGGACGGGCACGACGGTCGTCGCGACGAAGCTGGTGTCGTGATGCAGGTGACGGCGGCGTCGTTCGTGCGTCCGCTGGCCACCGAAGACGTCGCCGGCGACGGATGCCTCGTCGACCGCTGGGCGCGCGGCGTTCTCGTGGCCATCGCCGATGGACTCGGACACGGCAGGCCCGCCGCCGACGCGTCGGGCTCGTTTCTGCGGGTCGTGCGCGACGCACGCGACGGGCCTCTCCCGATCGTACTCGAGAACGCCCACCGGGCCCTTGCCCGAGGGCGCGGCGCCGTCGCCGTCGTCGCGCGCTTCGACGAGCTTGGCCGCAGCGTCGAGGTGGCCGGCCTCGGCAACATCGGCGTCTTCGTCGCGAGCGGTCGGGGCGAGACAAGGCACGTCGTCATCCCGGCGGGAGTCCTCGGAAGCGCGTTCCGGACGATCCGTCCGCAGGTGCTCGAATTCGAGGAAGGCGACATGCTCGTCCTTCACACCGACGGCGTGAGCAGCCGTTTTCCCTTCGATCGACTGCGCACCCTGGAGCCAGAAGCCATCGCCCGCGCCGTGGTCACCACGTACGGCAAGGCCACCGACGACGCGGCGTGCGCCGTCGCCGTCGGAATGGCCGCGATCACGAAAGCGCGCTGCGGCGCGGACGATGGCCAGTCGGTGGCGCTCGATATTCGCGTCGCGAGCGACTCCGAGCGCGCCGCCGTCGCGGCGCGGGGATTCGCGGATCGCTCCGGGTTCGGCGTCAAGGCGCAGTGGCAGCTCGGCATCGCGGCCGCCGAATTGGCGACCCACGTCCTGCGATCCGGCGGCGGGAGTCACATGACGTTGCGGCTCGAGCGCGGGCCCCGCGAGCAGATCGTGGTCGCGATCGTCGACCGAACGACCGCGAGCGAGGGGCGCGCGGGCCTGGAGAGCGTGTGCCGCATGATGGACGACGTCGCGGTCGACGCGGACGCCGTGGGGACCCGCATCGTGGCCCGCAAGTTCCGCGCGCCGGTCTAGCGCGTCGTTCGCGGCGCGACGCGCCCAGCCGCTATCGCCAGGGGGCGCGCGAACGGCGCGAGCAGTCGTGCGACGCGTGCACCGCGATACCGAGCTTGCGGGCCAGCGCGATCGGCGTCGCGAACGCCTCGTCGACCCGACCCAGCTCGTCGCGGATCGCGTCTTGCGCGGACAGTCGGCGCTGCGCCCGTGCGAGAGCGGCGGCGATACCGACCAGGCGATTGGACAGCTCGCCCATCAGCTCGCAGGGACCGGCCTCCGCGGAGCCGGCGGCTTCGCGATCCATCCACCAGTCCTCGAACCGGGGGGCGCTCACGTCCCCGCCAGCGCCCCGAGAACGACATCGAGCGAAATCTCCATCTCTCGTCGCGCCCCTTCTGTCGTGTCCCAGTCTCCCGTGCGCAGGGCCTTCTCGAGAACGTCGAGCGCCCCGGAGAGCCCCAGAGCGTCGAGCGCCAGCGCTTGACCACGGAGTCGGTGGGCCACGTACCCTACGGCGTCGGTGTCGCGTCGGCCCACCGCATCGCGGAAGGCGATGCGCGCGCGCTCCGCCTCGTCGCGGAACTGGGCGACGAGGCGCGCCAGGAGCTCTCGGTTGCCCATCAGGCGATCGAGCGCGCGCACCAGATCGACGACCGGCACCCGAGCCCGGGCGTGGGCGTCCTGCCCGACCAGCGCGTCCGCCCCGTCGTGCTCTGCGATCGCCGTCAGCAGCCGGCGCGCGTCGATCGGCTTGGCGATATGGCCATCCATCCCCGCCAGGCGTGCGCGCTCCATGTCCTCGACCGCGGCGCTCGCCGTGAGAGCGAGGATCGGGACGCGCCTGAACCGCGACCGCGACAGCGCGCCGAGCGACTCGAGAGCGCGGATGCGCCGCGTGGCCTCGTAGCCGTCGATCCCGGGCAGCTGACAGTCCATGAGAACCAGATCGAACGTGCCGTTGCGCGCCGCATCGACCGCGCGCAGACCATCGACCGCGAGGTCGACCTCGTACCCGGCCGAGCGCAGGATCTCCGTCACGACTTCGGCGCTGACGGGCGTGTCCTCCACCAGAAGGATGTGGGCGCGCATCGGGGGGGGGCCCGAGCGCGGCGGGGGCGCGTTCGACTCCCGCGCGGCACCGGGAGCGAGCGCGGTGCCATCGAGCGCGGCCGCGAGCGCGCGCAGGAGCTGGGCGCGCCAGATCGGCTTGGTGGCCCAGGTGAGGACGCCCACGGCCTGAAGCTGGCGCGTGTCGAGCGGCCGGCCGATCGATCCGAGCATGACGATCCGCACCCCGGCGATGCGCGAGTCCTCTTTGATCCGCCGCGCCACCTCGAGCCCGTCCATCTCGGGCATGTGCTGATCGAGCACCACGAGGACGAACTCCTCGCCCGCCTCGACCGCGCGGACGAGGAGCTCGAGCGCCTCTTGGCCGGAGCTCGCGACCGCGCATCGCGTGCCGGCCGCGACGAGCTGTGCCCGCAGCACCTCGCGGTTCGTCGCGTTGTCGTCGACCGCCAGCACGCGCAGGCCCGCGAGCCGCGCGTCGATCTGGGAGATGCGCGGCGGGCTCAAGTCGACCCGCTCGAGACGCAGGGTGAACCAGAACGTGGAGCCACGCCCGGGTGCGCTCTCGACGTCGATCTCGCCGCCCATGCGGTTCACGAGCTCGCGGCAGATCGCCAACCCCAGCCCCGTGCCGCCGTGCTTGCGCGTCGTCGAGGCATCGACCTGCGAGAATGGGTGAAAGAGCTTCTCGCGCGCATCCGGGGCGATCCCGACCCCGGTGTCGCGAACCTCGACGCGAACGTTCGCGAACCCTGCTGCGTCGCCGACCAGCATGGCGCGGACCGCGACCTCACCGGCGCGGGTGAACTTGACGGCGTTGCTGATCAGGTTGACGAGCACCTGGCGGATCCGCCCTGGATCACCGTAAAACGGAGGAAAGAGCTCGGCCTCCGTCTGGCAGGTGAGCTCCAAGCCCTTGTCCTCGGCCGAGAGCTCCATCAGCGTCGCCACCTCTTCCACCACGTCGGCGAACGAAAACTCGATGCGCTCGAGATCGAGCTTGCCGGCCTCGATCTTGGAGAAATCGAGGATGTCGTTGATGACCGAGAGCAGCAGGCTCGCCGAGGAGCGGGCGACCTCGACGTAGCGGCGCTGGCGCGGGTCGAGGGTGGTGCCGCCGAGCAGGTCGACCATGCCGATGACGCCGTTGAGCGGCGTGCGAAGCTCGTGGCTCATGTTGGCGACGAACGCGCTCTTGGCGCGGCTCGCGGCGAGGGCGTCCTCGCGCGCGCGCTCCAGCTCGACGGCGACGGCCTCGCGCATCTGCTGGGCGCGATGCCGCTCGGTGATGTCGCGGAAGACCGACTGCGCCCCGACGACCACGCCGTTCTTGTCGTGGATCGGCGACCGAGCCGCCTCGACGCGGACGGTGCTCCCGTCGGCGCGCAAGATCGTCCACGTCGCCCCGGTGGCCGCGCGCCCCGTGCGGGCGTCGGCGAACATCTCCAGCGCCCGGTCGCGCTCCTCGGGGAGAACGAACTCCGACGCGACCTTTCCGACGATCTCATCGGCCTTGTGTCCGACGAGTTGCTCGGCGGCAGGGCTGGCGAAGAGGATGCGACCCGCCATGTCGAAGGTGATGATCGCGTCGTGCGAGCGCTCGACGAGCGAGCGATACCGCTCTTCTTCCGAGCGCAACGCCTCCTGCGCGTCGGCCCGGGCGCGCGCCAGCGCCACGGTCTCGCGCACGATGTTGACCAGGCCTTCCCCGTCGCCGCGGGGCGGCAGGTCTTGCGGGTCCCCCCCGTCGAGCCACTTTTTGACCGGGCTCACGCCGACCCCGAGGAAGCCGCCCAAGGCCTCGGCGGCGAAGCGGACCGCCGTCTCGACGTCCGTCTCGAGAAAGCGCCGCGAGATCTGGCCCACGAGCTCGTCGCGCCGAGCGCGCCGCTCGAGCGCCTCTTCGGCGGCCTTGCGCTCGGTGATGTCCTCGACGATCGTCTGCAGCACCCGGCGGCCGCTCTCGAGCGTGATGACCGCGATGCGGATGTCGGCGGTGAACAGCGCACCGTCGAGGCGCTTCGCCAGCCACTCGCAGTGCTCGGTGCCGTTGTTGATCGCGGCGGCGACGTGGACGCGCAGCCCGTCGACCGAGAGTGTGCCGTCGGGCTGACGCTCGGCCGAGAGATCGGTGACGCGCGACCGTTGGAGCTGATCGACGCTCGTGGCCCGGTAGAGCGCCAGCGCAGCCTGATTGCAGTAGAGGAAGGTCTGGTCCTCGAGCGAGCGGACGGTGACGGCCGTCGCCGTGCCGTCGAAGAGCGCGCGATAGAGCCGCTCCGAATCGGACAGGGCCCGGGCGGCGCGCGTCGCCTCGTCGAGGCGGCGCTCGAGATCCCGAATTCGCTCGTCGGCGGCTCTTCGTTCGTGGTCCATCGGCCCCGCGAGGGCTCCCGATGACCCAATGTACCGCGCATCGACGTCAGCACGCCGAGGGAAGCGACACGACGACGGCGGCCCCTCCACCCCTTCGCGCGCACGGTTCAACCGAGCCCGCGCGCGCATTCACGTGGGCGCGCACATCGTCGGCCGCGGCCGCGGCCTGACTCGGCTCGAGCGTGCCGTGACCGACGAACAGCTTGTCGGTGGGCGAATGTCGCCGCCCGCGCGCCCGGTCCTCGACCACCTCGAGCGTCAACTCTCCCGCAGGCACGGCCAGGCCGGCCAACACCCGCCGCACCAGGACCGCGAGCACGCGGCGCAGCTCGG